>Ga0209542_10008140_pt1 | contig 19677 bp, 28 predicted proteins | sample RifCSPhighO2_01_FD_184028 | JGI IMG/M metagenome (GOLD analysis project Ga0209542, IMG submission 184028) | Soil microbial communities from Rifle, Colorado - Rifle CSP2_plank highO2_0.1 (SPAdes) (version 2) | ecosystem: Environmental > Terrestrial > Deep subsurface > Rock core/Sediment ...
TTTTCAATAATTCCGCAAAATCATTTTGAACCTTGCGAAGTTTGGGGCTAATGACAAGCTCACAATATGGTTCGATTTGATTCCGTTCATAGTAATCAATATGATACTTTTCTGCGGAATAAAATCCTCGGAGCGGTTCAACGGTGGTGACGATATTCTTCCCTTCTGGTATGTTCGCATTAAGTTCCGCGATAAAATCTTGCGATTCTTTCTGCTGTTCCTGATCATTATAAAAAATGACTGAGCGGTACTGTGTACCCACATCGTTCCCTTGTCGATTAAGCGATGTTCCATCGTGTGTCGCAAAAAAAACCGCAAGAAGGTCGCGGAGCGAAATCGTGCCTGGATCATATACTACCTCAACAACCTCGACATGTCTCGTGTTTCCCTCACTCACCTCATGATAGTTTGGATTTGTTGACGTTCCGCCTGTGTATCCGGGAGTCACCGCAAGTATCCCTTTTAATATTTTAAAAACTGCTTCCGTACACCAAAAACATCCTCCACCGAATACGATTGTTTTACTTGCACTTGTCATAATCAAAGATATTGAATACCTTTGATTAAGTATATTCTAGTTTAATTTTTTGTGTACTTTCCTATCCCCAGCATACACGATATCCATTTCGATCACGTGATATTATATTTTCATGCTTGAGATCATAATACATCCTATTGGAATATTGGTCGCCGGAATTGCGGGATACACAATAGGAATGCTCTGGTATTCACCCGCGCTTTTTATGAAGCCGTGGCTTTCTGGATTAGGGAAAACCGAGGACGATTTAAAGAAGCCGACAGAATATAGGAGTAAATTATATATGATGGGTCTTATGATCTACACGCTAATCGTGTGCATTGTGGTTGCATTTGCCCTTTCTTCTATACTCAACCTCATTGGCGCCAAAACCATCCTAGAAACCGTCGGTGTGAGTATGCTTCTGTGTTTCGGTTTTATTGTTACGGTGAAATTCACCGATATGCTCTATACGCTTGACGGTCCACACTGGGGCATTCGCGCGCAGAAACTTTTTTTCGTAAATGCTGGATACTATGTCGTTATGTTCATTACTATGGGTATAATACTTCACTATTTGAGCTAGATTGTACATAAGTTTTTGGAGTATATTGACTTTTTCTATAAAAATGCTACAATGAAAAAAGTAATGTAGTATTTTTACTTAAAAACGGACATTCCCAAAAGCGCTGTTTTCGCTCATAAAGAGCAAAGGAGAAGCCATGAAAGAAGATTCAACGGTTACCGCTCCGCAGTATGGAGTTTCGGTAAAAGATCATCTCTCTCAGGCACGTAAACGCAGGGATGAAGCGCAACGGGCACTTAGTGCAAGAGTATCGGCAACACGAACTGCTGCTGAGAAACTTCAGGAGGAACGCGATGCGCGGATGGAGAGGGTGAAACAAACGGAAGAGGCCGTGAATACTCTTCTTATGGCGAGACGCGGACATGAAGCGACCGAGTTGGTAGAGCTTGAAATAAAGAAGCTTATCAACGAGTTGGACTGTGCTCGAACAGAGCGCGACAAATCATGGGTTGCATGGAGGATGCTCTGTTTCACTGCGTGGCGAGGTTTGAATTTGCTCAACGAGGTTGAAGCAGTCCTCGAAAGAGTCTACCGAGATACTCTCTCCGAGAAAATGACCGAGAAACTCGCGCGACTTCTTGAACGGCAGACAGAATATCTGCGTGAACAAGCAAAACGCAAAGGCATCATACGTCCGGGAAAAACCGAGAGGGATCGGCGGAACGGCGTTCATGCTCGTCACAATCAAAACAGGGTGATGGCGGCAAGCGAGCGGTCTGAGCGAGCGCATCAACACCACAAGTGTGGGAAACAGTAAAAATTTTATCTTTACAGCAGGGATACACCATCCCTGCTTTTTCTTTGGTAATTTTTACTTATCGCACGTTATTGATGGTGTTTTTGCTCGTATCGTGTTTTCTCTTTAATACATTCGAAAGTGTCGTTATGACGCGCGACATGATATTTATCTGTCCCTGTAGGGATGTCTCTGCAAGGGTACTTGTGGCGGTTGCAACTCCAATAATGTTTTCGATTTCAGTGTTGATGCTTTCCGAAAGATCGTCTCCCCCGACATCCACCTTCATCATAAAACGGTACCAAGGAAACTTTACTTTTACACGATCGACACCATCCCCTGCATTCATGTCAACTTCAACGTTCTTATAAAATGAAATCGGAATAAATCCAAAGAGTTTTCCCTCTGATTCATACTTAACACTGATCTTTTCATTACTGAGCGATATTTCTTCCATCGCCTGATTTTCAAGCATTACACCGCGTGCAAAATTCTCAAGATCTTGGCCTGATTTTACTTCCGCATGTGTTTTTACGGTTGCCATGAAAGCTTCTTTTTGCTCTTCATTCAATTCGCGCAACTCAGTTGCTCGCACGGAAACCTCGTTGCCGCTTTCTAATTCTGCATCTTCTTTTTTAGCGGTCTCGTTTCCGGGAGCTTTACTATCATCATAATTCAGTCTTTCCTGGGTAGTGGTCGCGTCATCGGAAACGTTGGTTTGAACCTGAATTCGCATCGTTCCTGGGTCATCCGTCCCCGGGTTAGTTAACTCCCCCTCAACACCGTCAATTTTTATATGATAATCAACAGACGCGCGTGGGTCGGTATTACTACTATCAATTTCTCGATTTGTACCAATTGTTGCATTAAGAACAAGTGGGATAATTGCAAACACAACTGCGGCTGAAAATATTTTTATATTATTGTTCATAGTATCTTTTAAATAACTAGCAAATAGGTCCGGTGGGGCTTTGTGCTCCGGTGGCGCACATGAGCTATAATTTTGTAATTTTGAACTCAAATCGATATTCATTGGTACGAATTGGTATTTCGGCACGAGCTTCCGGTAACACATTCACCAGTTCTATTGTTTCGTAACTTGAAGAAATTGGTTTATTGAGGGTAGCAGTCAATGCGCGCTCTCCATCGGGATTTATTATCTTGATGCGCACGCGAACAGTTCCCGCTTGAATACAAGTGACTTCAGTTGGGCAACGACTATCCTCGGTAATCTCAAGCGGTGCAATAGTGATTCCAAGACTCTCTGCGGGAGCGCTTATTTTTGCAGTAACAATAACTTCTTTTTCTCCATTAACTATTGGAGAAGAAGTTCCAGAATTTTCGGTAGTGGTTGCCGTTGGCACACCTGAAGAAACGTTCACAGATTCCGTACTGGCGGATAGATATAAAATAAACGCCAGTATAGCAACGAGAGTTATAATAATGACGATGTCGCGCTTGATACCCATATGAGAATAGTATACCAAATATAAAAAACAGAGGGAAATATACCCCCTGTTCATAAAAAACCATCACTTTAAAGCTTTGTTTTTAACCCACTGTCCCGCTTCTTTGTACTTTTTTGTGCGTGCAATTCTCCCCTTTTTGGGAAATTCCCATATACGCACGCAGGTATCCCGCTCATGGCGCCGATAGACTGTATAGAAAAATCCAAACCCCTTTTTATTTCGATCAAGGGTATTGATAAAACTACGTGTCACCGAGAGTACATTATGAGGTACACCCGCGCAATCCTTAATACGCTCGAATTTGTCAGGAGTTGCATCACATGTTTCCGAAAGATACACCATTGCCGCCTCATTCGTCGTACCATCTTTTATTTCTACATACCAAAGTGTTTTCCGCTGATCAGCCATTGGGCCCTCGCTTGAAAGTGAAACTATGCTGAACCCTATCACAAAAACAAAGATTCGCAATGAAATTATTAGGAATTACATCGGGTCAAAAAGCGACACAAGGTATTCATCGATCTCCCGTTGAGTGAGGTCGTAAAAATTACTTTGCTCAGTGTGTAGTTTTTGCGCAAGTTTTACCCCCACAAAACGCCAGTGCCATGGCTCAAACCGATAGTACGTATTATTTTTGGGATACGAAAGTATGAACCCGTATCGATACGCATTTTGAAGAAGCCATTCATATGCGGTGGTATCGCCAAATAACGTAAAATTAGAAGCAAGTTTTTTTGTCGTAAAGTCAATTGTGGTACCCAACTGATGTTCGGAGTATCCTTGATCTGCGGAAAACTGATTCGCGGTGCCGGCACCATATACGACAGAATACGAAGATTTAATATCCGCTTGCGTTGAGAATGCTCGGTATGCAGAAATAATTTGCAGTTCCACCCCCTGTCCTGACGCATCGCGCATAAGAGCGCTTAAAAATGGTTCCACTGAACCGTGTATCCACTTCCCGGTCAGACCATTATCGTAGACAAATGCGGGGTCGACTTGTACCAACGGTTTAGGAATGTAGTTTTCGTTCAAAAAATAAACCTTGGAATATTTTTTGAGAAGTTCCGGATCTGTTTTTCGTAATTTATCCAAAACAGTTACAGTTCCGGTGATAGTACTCACTTGTTCCGCGATTGAACGAACTTTTTCTTGTTCACGCAAAAGATCTTGTTCAAGGCCGTATTTTGCCTCACTCATACTTATAAAATCCCTTTCGAGGGTATGAAATGAGTTTGTCGTTGAGGCAAGTTGATTCTCAATGGACGCAAGACTCTCCGCAAGCCCTTTATTTGCTTCACTGAGTGCATAGTTTTGATATCCCAGATAAGAAAATCCCCCGATGACCAATATGAGAAATGCAGTGATATTTTGATTTTTTGCTCGTGCGGCATCCATAGGGCTTTACTATACAAACAAAACGAGATTTTTACCAATCTCCTTGTTCATCGCGAACACCGTTTATATAAGACTCAATACGCTTGCGATTTGCGGGAGAAATTCCTTGCGGAAGTTTATTAAATTCAAAAAACCCTCGTACCATAATTTCAATGTCGGGCACAATTCGTAATCCTCCGGTAAAATCGTCCGTGTAGAGTACTGCCACCGAATCATTATCCCCCATTCTTCCTCGATAAGTTCCCACACGGCCCCCAAATGTTTTTACCGTAAACCCGGTTTCTTCAAAAACCTCTCGGCGCGCGGCATCCTCTATAGTCTCTCCTTTTTTAATTCCCCCGCCGGGAAGAGTCCAGACCTCAGGCTTATACCAGTGTTGGACAAGCACTACCCGACCATCACGCACCAAGAGCACCCGTACACCTGCTATTTGTTTTTTATCGCCGAAAAGTCGCATCACCAAATGTTGCAGCGCATACAAAAGCCACTTTACGATATGCACCAACCGAGCATATGTAATTTTTAATATTCTCATATAATTAGAAATTCTGCGACTCAAAAATACGTACCGAAAATGAGTGCCCCCAATGATTACTCCTGAGCAGAATCCGCGGACTCCTTGAGAACTAGTACGCGATATACATAGAGAAGCGACATAAACAAACTTAATACCAGCGGTCCAAAAAGAAATCCGATTGGGCCAAATACTATCAATCCTCCCAACACGGAAAAAAGAACGAACACGGGATGAATCTTAACGCCACGACTATAGAAATACGGTAAAAGGAAATTGTCCACAAGCCCTACGATGGCGATTCCCCATATTGCAAGACCTATAGCCGCTCCGGAATGTTCAATAATTGCAAGATAGATGACAGACGGAATAACGATAAGACCTGTTCCAATGCCGGGAATAAGCGCGGAAAGAGCCGCTATACTTCCCCATAGTGTTGCGTTGGGAACACCGAATATTAAAAGACCTACCCCCACAAGAAACCCTTGAATAATGGCGATAAATAATGTTCCGCGCATGACAGAATTTACCGTTGCCGAGACGCGCTTTATAATCTCGCGATCGTACACATCATCCAAAGGACTTAATCGCATGAACGATTTTGCAAAATGGGCGCCGTCACGAAGGAAAAAGAATAGTGCAATGATAACAAGCAGAATTTTCAAAAACACTTGCGCCGTACCGGTCACAAATGGTCCCAAATTACCGCTTATCCAGTTAAAAATTTTTGCAAGATATTCGTGAGTATCTATTCTGAATTCCGGCAAAAACGTACGTATCGGCTGTTCAATAAAGGTAGTAATTGTTTTTACATAATCCACCCTTCCTTCTTGAAGTGTTGTGTATAATGCCTTTGATTCATTAAATATCTGCACACCGAGTATGGAAATTGGAACCGCAATAAAGACGAGTGCAATAAGAATGACGAGAATAGATGCAATACTCCCATACCCGCGAACAAGAGACTGCGCATGAGTGTAGAGCGGATATAGTAAAACCGCCAGAATAGCGGCAATCACCAAAACGCTCAAGAACGGCATAAACACAAAGAACGTGAGCGCGGCGATAAGCCCAAAGAAAAGAAAGAAAAAAGATAATTGAAGTTTTTCGCTTGGCATTATTTGATCATTATAACAGGCAGCGAGGGAAAGCGAAAGTTTGTTTTCGTTTTGAAAGTAATCGCTATTTTACAACAACCATAGTTGCAAGAAACACGAGGATACCGATAAGTGCCATCATGCACACCGTTGCAAACAAGAGCGTGATTCCCTCTTGTTTCCTTCCATCCAAATACCATACCACTGGTCGTCCAAACACAACGATCGCCATCACTGCGGCAGAGGTGGAGAATAGAAGCAAAATCATCGTTACGCCAAGAGCATCAGGCATCGTAGGCATTAACCTCTCTGCATTTGTCATAAAGAGCGCCACGAGTCCAACATATGCCGTGGCGGCAAATCCATTCAAAAGCGCAAATTTTGCAATTTCTTCTTTACCCATAAGTTAACCAATTATTTGCGTACAATGGGAACAGCGTTTTGCGGCGAGAGGAATTTCGCTTAGACACTCCTTGCATTTTTTAGTGGTTGGATCTGCAGGCGGTTCTTTACGGGAACGTGCAACAAGAAGATTCATAGGTTTGACAACAAAAAAGAATATCGCAGCGGCAACCAAAATAAACGAAATGAATGCATTGATAAAATGTCCGATCGCAAACGTGCTTTCATTAAGAGTGAACGCAAGACCACTAAAATCAGGAACTTTTGCGATTGCGGAAATAAATGGTGTCAAAAGATCCGTCACAAGCGCGGAGACGACCGTACCGAAAGCAGCTCCAATGACGACACCAACCGCTAAATCAACGACATTCCCACGGAGTAAAAATTGTTTGAATTCTTTAAGCATAAACCTATATATTAAGGAATAATTATTATCTATTAAGGGTACTCTCTGTCAATTAAAATTTCAACTACTCCAATAATTTAGTTTCTTTCGGTAATTTCTTTTTCTCAATCACCATGTATTCCCCTTCTCGCGCCTTATTTTTCTCCTCCGTAAAACCGGTTCCCATCTCAAAATCAATACTCGTTAGGTAGAGAATTATTAGTCCTACAATAATTATGATTCCAATGATTATGATTATCATAAGCATAGTAATTGTATTCTCTTTTATGGTTTTTCCCAAAAAGCCTTAAAAATCAAGGTTTTGCGGTGTTATTTTCCCTAGTGTAAATACTTGACAAATAGTAATCTATATGCTATCATTATCAATAGTTCAACCAACGAAAGGAGTCACATCATGCAGCTTCAAATGACACAGAGGGAGAAGTGGGTGTACGGTATTATTGTCTTCGTGCTTGCGATTTTGTACGTCGAGTACGAATGGGCACCGATGGAGAAGTCCGTCGATGTCGGCAACTACGCCATCGAGCGCTTCAGTAGCGACAAGACGCAGGCAACTGCGTCCTTGAAACCGCAAGCGCCTCGCGTAGCGAAAGCAACACGCACCAAACCTACGTCCCCTACTTCGGGAAGCTATATCGTGGCGCGGGGGGAAACGCTCTATGCCATCAACCGCAAGCATAACGGCAAGGTTGACATCAAAGCGACGTGCGCTTTGAATGACCTTGGTCCTACATGCGGCCTCAAGCCCGGGCAACACATCACGCTAGCGATGCGACAGTAGTACAGCACATTCGTTCGACACACCACCCCCGAGACAAACAAAATGTCTCGGGGGTTTTACTATTCGCCATTAAACAATTCTCTTTTTCTTTCGCGAGGTGCGCATCATTGCATTCTTCGACTTTCCCTCAAGTCGCGGCGGACGCGTGAGATGATACAACTGATGCACCTCTCGCGCTTTATCAACGGAACGTGTTTTATCTTTTTTCATGGTGGTAAAAATCAAAAACTATATATTAAACGACCTTTATGTATGATCACAAAAAAAATAAAGAGAATCTTAAAAAATATAGGGAAATTCTCACATTCAAAGAATTATATGAAAGAAAATTATCAGCGCTTTTTCCGTAACTATGTGACGGCGTATATACATATTAGTATGCTCTTCTCCATTAAAAATTCAAATGCAATTCCTATTGGGATTTCAAGATACTCCTTGTTTTAGGCCCAAAATAGCCCAGAGCGGGAGTTATTTTATGGGCTTTTTGAAAGCTTGCGAGTGCCGACTGCGTCAAACCGCCAAAAATATTTGTTTCATTCCCTGGCGAGCCGGGGCCGGACTTCGCGACCACAAATCCTTTATTGTTTAAAATTTTCTGCAGCGTGCGCACATCTTCATGCACTGCTCCTTTTTCAAGATTACGTGTGGGGATGTTATATATCTGTGATGATGAGGGAAGTGGTTTGGTTTCCGCATTCGCGGTTTGAGGCGATTTTTCTCCGGCGCGATTTCCGGTGTACTTATAATTCGGAAGGATATTCCAAATTCCTTGGTCTTCGCCTCCGTCAATTTTAAAAATTGCGATTCCTTGTACACCAAGCTTAACGGCGAGGTCCATTTTTGCTTTTATCGCCTCCGCATCACTCCACACGAGAACACGTGTCGCATTGGGAAGTGGAATAGGCGGCTCCGGCGCTTGAGACGCGGGGAATGTGATCATAAGTTCTCCTCCATTATTACGCGTTGGCGTTAGGCCTAATTTTGTCGCAATGCCGGTTGCATACCCGGGATTAAATGACCATAGTTTCGAGTATTGCGTTTTACCACTACCGCTCAATGCTGGGAACATATCCCATTCATATCCATAGGTCGGCACGCCAATCGCTATTTTGTTCTTATCGATGTCTTCCATTGCCAATCGGATTGCCTTCTCTACCCATTCAATGTCGGAAACAGGCACATAGGGGTGGCTTTTTGCATCATTTAATGAAAGGTCAATCCGCTCTTGGTCATATGTCATAAAACGCACGCTATCGCAATACTGGTTTAATGCTGCAAAATCGTTCGCATATTCTATTCCATCAGGAATTGCCTCGGGTGAAGAGTAACGCGAATCAAGTGGCGTACGCGCTTCTACGGTACATGTTATCCATTTGTTGAATCCAATAGCTTCTTTGAGCTCTTTGAGAAAAAGCGAAAAATATGGGCGTGTTTTTGCGTATTTTGCCTCGTAGTCAATATCAATGCCATCCGCCCCATTGCCGAATACTTCACGAATAATAGAGCTTATGTGCGCCTTTCGTTTCTCGGGGTCGCTAAAAACCGTATGCATCGCGTCCGCATTTGCCCACATCACCGCGGGAACAAATCTGATATTCAGCTCTTTCGCTTTTGCTTTAAGTTTTACCCACTCGGGGTTGCTTAAGAGTGACGCGGGATTAAGAGTGCCGTCAATTTTAACGGTATACATAAAAGGGTTCACTTCCGTGAAATTCTCAATATGCGGCAAAATACTTTCTACTCCTCGCTCTGAACGCCAGTATGGTATCCATCCTGAAATTTGCATTGAGTTTGTGGTTGCGAGCTGAGCACTCGCAAAAACAGGCGCAAAAAGTCCTAAAAGCAAGAAACTGACCATTAATTTACGAGACGACACATGCATATATGTTATACGACGTTCTATACTCGATAATCATACACCACTTCGCCCCGTGAATGAAACATTTTGCGTGTCTTTCAATACGTGGTACAACAATATTAGACCATAGAGCGCACCCGCGCGAGGAGGCACCATGCCAATGCCGTGGAGACGATTTATTCTTATGTGTATGCTTATCATTTCCTTTACCGCATACTTCATCAATCCATTTCAAACAATTGCATATACAATAACGATTCCGATGGATGAGGAAATTGGAACAGTAAGTGATTTTGAATATCCCATACTAACACTTACCCCAGGGAGAACCGGAAAAGAATTTTCAGTACTTAACGGTAGCAAAAAATTTTGCGGTGAATATTTTTTTACAATTCGTTATGGCGAAGAGACCTATATTGGTTTCTACCTTTCCAGCCCTAACGATAAAACACCGGCACTCATTCTTCCGCTGTTATTCCCTCGAAAAAGTTTTATTGTGCTACCTTCGCGATATGGGAAACATGCGCCGCCAACCGTTGACTTTAATAATGGGAATATAATTCTTCGCATAAATCAACGAGATATGGATCGTACAAACTGCTTCAAAAATCGCATACTCGTCTAACATACAATTCAAAGACCGCCTCATAGGTAATAAGGTGGTCTTTCTTTTTAAGATTGACACCCTATTGATTAAGGATTAAGCTCACCAAAGACCACTACCGGAGTAACGCCAATGAAAGCCCTTGATCGTTTCATTGAATACATGACCGAAGGTGACGATTTGAATAATGAGCACTTACAAAAATTCGGACTCATGTGGGCAGTGCTGTTTGTTATTTTAGGGGTGATGCTTTTTATCGTCGCGTATCTTTTCGCAACCATAGCATCTAATTCTCCGGAATTTCAAATTGTCCTAACGTTCATTTTTGCGCTTGCGGGAATGCTTTTGATCTTGATGGGTAAACGGCTCTACGAAAATCACACCACGGAGCGCTCAAAACCATAACCAAAAACCCCTTCATTATTATGAGGGGGTTTTATTTTGTGGCTGTGTATAAAATCTTTAAGAGAGATGTTTGGAAACGAGTTTAGTCATCTCAAACATATTAACGGTTGCCTTACCGTCAAAAACTTTCTTGAGGTTTTCATCGGCGTTGATATTCCGCTTGTTTTGGGGGTCTTGAAGATTATTCTTCTTGATATACACCCAGAGACCCTTTACCACTTCCGAGCGAGGCATCGGACCTGCTCCCACGATAGCCGCAAGCTCAGAACTTACGGTCATCGGTTTCATAAACGCTGAATTTTCTTTCTTTGCCATAATTTTTTATTATCCGTTAATTACGCCTATTATACCAGGGGGTTAGTATATATACAACCGAACTATCCCCCCCACCCTTTTACTCAATTTTTCGTAGTATATATCTATACTAATTGAAAGCTTCTAAGACTATGGCGAGGGATTACAATATCAATCTTACGGTAACACAAAAAATCCTCGTTCTTATTGTGGCATCTGCATGAAGGTAATGCCAGCAGGAGGTGTAAACGAATTTGATTCGACACTCCACGGGTCGCAATCATAATTCATCATCTGATTCATATCCGTGTATGAGCCACTTGTTTGAGTGTTTGTACCCTGTGTGTTATCACTCGCAGTCACCGGAGCCTTGAATCCTTGTGGCATCATCGGAGACCATGTGTATGTCCATTCACCATCGCTTATCATATGACTTTCCATTGTCACGCCTTGCGCGATGGTGCTAAAATCCCCGCGGATTTTTTGCCCCGATACATACACAGTACCCCTTGAAGTTCCCGCTTCGATTACTTGATCGAATGTACACTTATAAGCTCCCCCTTTTCGCATAAGGTCTGCAAGGGAGCCGGAGAACATTCCGCTCGTCCCCTCTTCAGTGATATTTGCTCCCGAATCCATTTTTTTATTCACCACTTTGCCACCGCTGCCATTATTGCCGGCAAGAAAATACCAACCAAGAGCGCCGACGACAATAACACCAACAGCTACAAGTACTACTTTATTATTCATATTGTTAAAATTAGACGGCTAATTGATACACAGATCATTGTATCATGCTTCGGTCTACGGCTGAAAAAGCTCTTCGGGAAGAAATCGCACCCCAGAAATACCTTGAAACTGCTTTGCGGTCGCTTCTATTTGAAACCATAATATACCCACACGGCACGAGCCGCCACTGGTCCGATTTTCCAGATCGGTAAATGAAAGCGTGAGAATTCCATTCTTAATATCCGCTCCCGTAAGCGTAACATCGGGAAGCGGAAACTCGGTCGTTATTCCCTGCGCTTTTTCTTCAGGAGAAATTTCTCCACTCAACAAAAGCTCTATAGTGTCCCGTATCGGGTTTTGCGTTTTCGGCAAAATGCGCGAAACAGGAACAAGTCCGGCGCGACTGCACATAATATTCCCGCCTATATCTTTATCGAGTTCGGGGTTGTAATAATAAAGTTTTACCTCATCGCCCAAATTTTCAGAGGGGCATGAGGCAAATTCGCAATTAGGTCCCGTACGCCCCACCGCAGAGCCATCAGGACACAACCTTGCTTCCATAGTACACGCAACATCGCCATCGGTATCTTGTTTCATTGAAATCGCAAGAAAAATTCCCGCTGAAATAATCGCTACTGATACAAACGTAAAGAATATTTTTTTAATTATACTGAGATCAATAAAACTATGCATCTACATAAGCGACTTTAAATGCGTTGACGAGATTTTGCGGCAACCGCAAGAACAATAATAACCGCGAAGATAGTAAACGACATCAAAGGAAACGTAATGTATCCGAATTCAAAAAGAAATCTTTGGGCGCAGTCAGCCCCTGTACTCACCGCAGGGCATGGTAAAAACGACGTTCCGCCCATTTGCAGATAGTGTTGGTAGATCGCCACAAGAGCGCCAGTTCCGGAAAGTCCGATCACATAATCAACAATGCCGCGGTCTTTTTTATACAGTGCCATCCCAGCGATAATCACTTGAGGGTATAAAAATATCCTCTGAATCCAACAAAGGCCGCACGGTTCAAACCCAAGTATTTCTGAATAAAAAAGGCTCGTTGCCACCGTGGTAAGAGACACAAGAAAAATGAGGTGAATCCCGTATGTACCGAATATATCGAGAATGCGAAAATTTTTTCGCATAAAACGCGCACAGACAAGAAGTGCAGTCAGACCAATAACAAAAATCTGACACCCTATGGTTGCAAATGCGAGAATGAAATTCATTTGCTGCGCGAGCTCGGTCATAAATAAATTAAATTATAGTGTTATTGCGGAAGAACACATTCGGTTTTCTCCGCAAGAGTTTCGAAGGAAACTTCGCCTCCGAGACGGCTTTCATCGGCAAATATCCACGTAGGATATCCTGTTATCTCTTTTTCTTCGCAAATCGCAAGCTGACCTTTTCCGTTTGCGGTGGAGCATTCAACGTAAGGCAAAAGTTTTGCTGATTTTCCAAACATTTTCTTTTGATTTTGGCAGTGCGGACACCAAAATGCTCCATAAAAAATCGCTCCCTTATCTTTCAAGCATATGGCAAAGTCGTCATACTTCCCGGGAATTTTTGATTGCTTCGCGTAGTACCACCCCGCGCCGCCAAGAACAAAAATTGCAATAATAATACTCCCAATAAAAATATTTTTGGATGTGTTCATAAAGTGTATATATTACACGACATCACTATTTCGCGGAAGCCAATCCATCAACTTTTTTCGGTGCTGTTCGAGAGACCAAAGATCGCCATTCTTAAAAAGCGCACTATGAGCCGCTTGAAATTTTTTGAGAAGCGCGGTTGAGGCGCGAGGAAACCCTTGCGGCATATTCTTATTATAAGATGCCAAAAATTCCGGGAGAGTTATCTGCAATTGACTCACATCCAATTCCTTGGGATATTTTCTCATATAAAATCTATAATACCATATCAAGACACGAAAAGCAATTTTATAACACCCGAGCGCGTATCTGAGCGTTTTGAATGATTGTATTAAATGATTTGCGCTCAATGAGAGATTAAACACCAATCACGAGTCCTGTACATATGCCGGTCGTAATAGCAATTCCTCGAATAAACACCATACGCACGCTCCGCGCTTAAGCATGATACTACCGCGATTCCTTTACAGAGGAGCGTTGATATAATTTATTTATTTCTTATCCACCAGTCTATTGACTTACTGGTTACTGTTTCCAAAGTATTCGAAAATCGCTTTGATGCCGGCTAAATTTTGCTCCCATTCAATAGTTTTGTGAGTCTTAAGCTCCACAGTGATCGCGGGGATGTTGATGGATGCAAGCCATCCTTCAGAGTCCCCCGTTATCTCGTATGCATCAAATGTTTTAACGGCAGGATATCCCGAAGCGCGCGAATACGCATTCATAATATCAAGCGTCTGGGGTAAAATGCCATTCTCGCATTCAGATGCATACACCGCGTTTGATTGACTATGCCAAAAAATCACTGCCTCTGGTCTATTTGTGAGAACAAAATCTCGAATTGCTTTCGCTTCCGGTTCCGAGAATGGCGCGCTCCCCGCGTTTACCGCTTGTGATCGCCACATACTTTTTGGTTTCCATTTACAATCAAAATTTCGATTGATATCCACCGCATTCGCATTGAAACGCCCCAAAGCAAGAACTTCTTCGTCTGTGGATGCGTCGATCGCATTAAAGCGTCCAGCCCTTCCCGTCACTTTATACAATCCATCAGGGTTGGCGGATGGTATCACCGTGACAGTCATCCCCGTAGGGAGAAAATCTGGATTTGCATCAAGATAGTCAATGAATGTATATGCAAGGAGTACACTATTCCACTCATATCCGCCATGCACACCGCCAACAAACGCGATATGCGTGTCCCCCGCGCCATAGGTGTAGGAATCAATTGAGCGCCCTTCCACGGATATACCGATCACTTTATACACAGGACCATTTTGCGGCTCTGTGTCTGCTGTCGGCTCCACGGGAGTAACGCGATTAAAAACAAAAAATACTCCCGCGCCAAGCAACGCAAGAACAATGATAGCTATGACGATAAGCTTCGGAGAAAAAGTACGCATTATCTAATAACTACTTTCCGTAGTGATCAAGTACCGCTTTGATGCCAGCAAGATTTTTATCCCATTCAATATCTGTGTGTGTCGAGAGAAGGACGCTGATCGCGGGAATATTCATTTTCGCGAGCCAATCCACCATATCGCCGGTTATTTTGTAGAAATCAAAACTTTTGTTTGCTGTGTATCCGGATGCAGTTGCGTACAAATTTGTGAGTGTGTTCGTTTCAGGTAAAATTCCACCTCCACAGCTTGATGCATACACACCGCCTGCGGCACTGTACCAAACGACAACGGCATCGGGTTTATATGAAGTTACAAAATCGCGAATCGCGCGGCTTTCCGGTTCGGAGAACACTTCACTTCCACCGCTTACGGTCTTCGTCTGCCATACGCCATCTTTTTGCCAATTACAGTCAAAGTTTCTGCCAAGGTCTACATTGTTTGCGTTAAAACGGCCAGATACCTGAACATCTTGAGACGATGCCACGTCTCCTTCCGTAAACGGACCAGTGGTACCGACAACTTTATAAAGTCCGTCAGGATTCAAAACAGGGATAACAATGACCGCTACACTTGCAGGAATTGCACTTGGATTTGCCTTGAGATAATCCATCATCTCATAAGCAAGAAGTGAAGTATTCCATTCGTATCCACCGTGAAGTCCTCCGACAAAAAGAATTTTTCTAGCGCCTTCGCCAAAATGGTATGCCGTGATATCACGACCTTCCACGGATTTACCAATGACGGTTTGCGTTTTATCCTGCGCGGGAACATTCGTACCGTTTTGCGCTCCGCTTGTTTCCGTAGTTGTACCCTGCTGGTTCTCTACAACTACTGGTGGCGTATTATCGGATGCGCCCTTGATAAAAAAATATATCCCAAAACCAATAAGAACAAGAACGATGAATATAATGATGATGTTTTTCATGCTTTTCAGTATACCATACCTATCTATGCGAGTTTCATGAATCTCAAAAATCTTTATTTTGCAAGGCTTTTTAATGTTTTTATTTTACCGTTTCCGTTTTCCTCGAAATTTATCATTCATTTGAAAAATTAATAATTCAACCTCCTTTATTGCTGCAATTTGGTCACCAATTATAATCTTATTATCATACAGGTCTTTACTAAAAGCGACACTTATTTCTACAGCCTGTGCTGCAATAAAATCTTCATCATCCCCATCATGAAAAAATATTTTCTTAGATTCATCTTGCCCAACAAATGCCTGAAGCCCTTCAATATTTAAATGCGCCACAGGGGACAAGTATCTATAAATTAAGCTATACATGCGCTCAAAGCTACCTTTTTCTGCATTTTTCACTTTTCCTTCTTCACATAACCTACACTTTTCTTGAAGATGTTTGGTACCAGTAAGGTTTGGGTTAGCCCTTAAAATTGCCTCCTTGTGTTTATTTTGGTCAATAATAATCTCATTTAAGTATTGCTTGTTGAATAATTGCTTCGGGTTGTTGGATTCCAAATTTGGATATTTTTTTATTAAGCACAGTATTTCTTCCAGCACTGTAATCCTCTCGTCGAACATTCTTTTTGTAGAGAAGGCAAGCCTCTGTTCAGAATTTCCAAGTTGATGATAAATAATATCTATGTGTGCCTCAAAAAGTGTTCTGAGCAATACTTTTGCTGCATTAGATTTTTTATTCTCACATAATATCAAAATTGCTTCCGTAAAACTAAATATCGGATGGTGAGCAAAATATACATAATTTTGCAAATGAGTATACGCACTTTTATCTGCACCGCTAAGTAGCTGAGTGATCTCATATTTCAGTTTATAGAACCCGTCTTTTAATTTTGAGAAATGTTGTTTTTCCATATTCTACGTTTTTGGACATCAAACCTATCTCAAACTGGCTTACCTCCTGGTCTCGTACATTTTACCGCCATGCTCCGCAAGTCGTTCTTTGACAATTTTTTGTGAACGGTTTTGACGCTCCTCGGACGCTATTTATGGCACATCAATTACACGCAATACCTGTTGCTTTGATATTGTAACGAGGTTACATACACGAGTCTCCTCAATTATAGGATTGGTAATCAACTTCTCTCCATTTGACCCTGAATCATAGTTATATCCAATCTCTCTTTTAAGTAAACATTTATCGCCTGGGTCAATAACTAGATACTCGTCTGCATCAAAAACCTTCACGTAATTACCAAAACATACATCATTCTGACATAGATCCTGGAAGAGAGCGGGTGCCTTGTAGACAAGCACTACCTTAGACGACTCAGTGTTAATTTGAAAAGATGTTACTAAAATTATTAGCGAAATCACAAAAAGAACTAGGAATACATTCTCAAGAAAACTTAACAAGCCATGTTCCAATCTGGCTAAATAATGAACCACTAGACCATTTACCTTTTCTTGAAAGTTTTTCCTCTCTTCAATGCTGGTTGGTTTATTAAAGACAAGATTAGCTGGATGTATAAGTGTCCATAAAACAATTAGCCACGCATGATATTTTTCTTTCAAGGTGTAGTCCTTATATTTTTCTGTTTGTTGACTAACATTGTATGACTTCCACGTTTTTCCATACCGAATACGTCCAGACAGAAATAAAATTAGTACTCCAATTACAATTACAACAAGGAATGCGTACCACGATAATTTTAATCGTTCTATCTCAAGTGAACTTTGTAGGAACGGTATTGAGAAAAAAGAGACTGAAAAACCAATAATACTGGCGGACAACAATATAAGGCGATAAACGGTGTTGCGAGAAATTTGTCTTGCAGCTTTAATATTTTGATCAAACGTACTTTGTTCTTTCTTAAATTGCCTCATTAACTCTGAAGTTATATTTTAATATCACATCAATGAAATACACTCTTCGAACTCCGAACCTATCTCAAACTGGTTTGGGACTTGGGATTAATAATAATCCTCTTTTGCTTCTTTGGGTTCTTCTAATGTATTGTAATCAATCAAAATTTCTTCTCCGGCGAGAATATCACGAGTCGCAAAACATTCCCAGTTTTCATATTTAGCATTAGGCGTTTTAGAATGATTTAAATACCATCCAATTTTCATCCAGCCAAAATCTTCCGGGCAAGCCAACTTATCTCCCTTGTCTATACAATAACTGCGAAACAGTTCTGGAACATCTTTTTTATTTAGTATTCGGCTCTCTTCCGGATGTTCATCGGTTGCGAATAATCTTAGGAATGTTCCTTTTTTAATATCCTGAGCGGCAAAAACACCGATTCCGTGTTGAGAAGGTTTCAAGATGAAAGAAAACTCGTTAGTAATATTTGAACTCATAATTGCCAATTTAAATCTTCAAAGGTCGTTATTGTCTATTTTTGTTCTAGGCTACTGGGTATTTTGTTGAAAGTACCTTGGAACTTTCCTTCCAACTCCACGGCCCGCTTCATTATCCTATCCCCAATTTCACCCCAATCAAAATATTGTTTGTAGTCCTTCGGATCAATCAGCTTAATTTCCGTTATTTCTCCGCCGGGGTCAACAACAAAATCTCCGAACGGCTCAACTATGCAAAATGAACGGGTTTGTCGGACTATACGATTTGGCTCATATATATCTTGATACCCAATGAGTTCCTGATGCAGAACTTTCATATTGCTTTCCTCTTTAACTTCCCGTATAAGTGCCTCCTCAAAAGTTTCCCCGGGTTCAATGCCTCCGCCTGGCGGCGTCCAATATTTTTTTACATCAGAATACACAACAACAAGCTTGTCATTATAAAAACAAAAGGCGTGTACACTCTGTAAATTTTTTCCCTCCAAATCCTCCAGCGGATTTCCTTCACGATGAACAACCTTCAATTTTTGCCCCGAGCGATTTATTAATGTAGATTCAATTTCCATATTTTCCCGTACAAACCTGGGGAATAGGGACTCGAACCCCAATTTTTGGGACCAAAACCCAACGTCCTACCATTAGACGATTCCCCAGGATTGTACACGAAATTGATTATCCGCAATTGGAGACATTCTTAATGACACCATTGATCCAGCCTGTGATTTGTCTATTTAGGCCGGAGCTAGCGCTTATATTAACTCGCAGAATACCATAATACAAGTTCCCTGTATTCTTTCGGTTTGTTTTTATTTTATTTCTCTTTAAGTAAATTCTATTGAAGTTACCAACTGAATACCCTGTTACCGATGCCCAGTGACGTCGTACTTCTTCCTTTCTATGTAAATTATTTTCATGGAGATATATTTCAAATATTACTCTTTCTTTCGGGACACGTAGAACATTGTTGATCCATTTCAAAAATAGAACAATCATATCAGGGTCAGAATTCGTAAATTTCACCCCCACGCTTGGTAAATACTCCTTTGCTTTTGAGCCTTCCGCCCAGTGAAGCGCAATACCGATGAGCCAAAGCTCACGTTTTGTGATTATTCCTATTTCACTCTCAGCTTTTTTGTGGATCGTATTTTCAAGAATTATTCGTTTTTCCTTTTTTGCTTACGCGCCGCGTTGCGCCGCTTTGAGTCTTTTTTGTGTGAGTCGTTGGTGTTGCTTTTTTGATAAACCGACTTCACGAAGCCACAGTGACAATGTTGATTTTGCAACAGAAACTTTTTGTAGAATTTCCGAATATGAGCGCCCACCTTGACGGAGGGAAATTGCAAGCTCTTTTTGTGTTTTCATTATGAACTACATTATTATCCCCTAGTATATCATAACGTAGTTCAGTATTAAAGCTATTGTATAAGTCCACCCATTCTTGCAGTCGATAGGCAGATTAATCTTGTAATGTTTTGATTGTAGCATAGCATGAAGCGGAGAGCATTGGTTTTTGAAAGCATGATGGACTCTCTCT
>Ga0209542_10008141_pt1 | contig 19675 bp, 19 predicted proteins | sample RifCSPhighO2_01_FD_184028 | JGI IMG/M metagenome (GOLD analysis project Ga0209542, IMG submission 184028) | Soil microbial communities from Rifle, Colorado - Rifle CSP2_plank highO2_0.1 (SPAdes) (version 2) | ecosystem: Environmental > Terrestrial > Deep subsurface > Rock core/Sediment ...
ATTGCCCAGCAATGCGCCAACATTGTGGAGCAGACTACTAAACTGGTTTAGCAACTAATAAATGTTCAATGCTCAAGTGTCAATGAATAGACAATGCCATTAATGCATTTAATCATTAAAAAACATTCATTGAACATTGCTCATTGATAATTGAGCATTACCGAGTTACCTTTAACTCGGTTCGTGTCAGTGCCGCGCGGCCAGAAACAGTTACAGAGGGCGCCACGTTATAGAGCGCAGTGTAGTCTCTGTCAAAGAACGGATCTATACCGACAGCGTTGTTTGTAAGCGTTTGAGAATTTATGCCGTCGTAGTCAAATACAACTGTTTGCCCGTGGTTATCGACCATCAAATGATGCCCATCCATCCATTTGGCTTTGTACCCGGCGTCTAGGGCAAAGGGCAGTTCATAATAATACCGCCGGTCTTTTTCTACGTCGTAAACCGCAAATTTTGACCCGCTCTGAACGGCAACAAACTGCGTATTGGCAGAAAAACTAATATGTGCCGGCTGGTCTAATTTCAGTGCGCTAACGGGCATAGGCAGTTGGTCATTGCCTTTGGCGGCTTCTTGGGGGTTTTTATATATGCTTACTATGCCTTCGTTTGCCGCCCCAACAAACACATACCAATTATCATTATACTTGGCTACGTCCAGCACGTACCCGGTGCCGCCCAAAAGGTTTTTTATAACAATGGTTTTGTCTTTTTCTTTTAACTTTAGTTGTAATTTGCCGGGCGCAGACCCGTCGTCGCCCACGTAAAGCAAAGTGTCCGAGCCATATGATTTAAAATCAATTACCTGGCTAAGCAGCGGCTGTACCTGGTTGTTTTTTAACTCTGCGTATTTAAGTTCTAGTGATTTGTCGTCGTAAACATACATTTGGTCATATTTATTATCTCGCAAAACAATCCGGGCAGGGTTGAGGTTTAGCTGACGGTTAATGTTTATGCTAGAAGCAGGCTGTTCGCGGTCCAGCATTATAAATTCTGACCCCGAACCATAGCTGTGCTTGAGCAGCACGTGGCGGTTGTCGTTTGACCATTCAACCAGCGCTATACTCTCAGGTCCATTTGGCTTGGTCAGTAAGCCTTCTGGCAGGGTAATGGTAGTGGGGTTGGGGTCGGTTTGGCCGGAATCAAACACATCAAAGCTGGCTACCACGCCTGGCTGCTGAACCAAAATCCAATGCCTGTTTGGGCTGTTGGTGGCAAACGTAGGGCTTGCTCCATAAAGATGAGTGTCTTTGGTAACTAGCTTTTCTGGGAATAAAAATGGATAAGTCAACCGCTCTAGGCTGCCGCCCTCTAGGCCAAAGGTGCGCTTCCAGCTGCGGTAGCCGGTCTTTTTTAGCTCTATGTTGTACTGTCCGGCTGGCAATGAAAAGCGCGCGTCCGTGCCGCCTTTGTCCTCGCCATTTATATATATGTCTGCGCCGTCGGGCCGGGCAGACACCATAACCAAACCGTTCTGAAATATCTGGCCAGTTTTGCGGTTAATGTCAAAACCGTAAGATTGCAAAAGCAGTATCAGCGCTACAACGGCAATGCTGATCCCAATCAATATATATCCAACTGCTAACCTTATGCCATGGGCTCTTTTTTTTGATGGGTCTAGAAAATCCATATAAGTTTTGGTTCAAATACTTGCTTGATTAAGTATACCCCATAAAGGGGTTGCAGGGGAGCACAATAAACGTTATTATAAGCGCTAGAGTTTTAGTAAAACCAAAAAGTTTCAAACAAATGAGCAACCTAAGAGACACAATTCTGTTAAATGGCAAAGTATACGCCGTAGGAAATGACGCTATTATGGCGCCCGTATTTCCTCTGGACATAGTTAGACCGAGCAGTGAGCACACGCGACCCCACCATAAGCAGAGCAGACACGCCAAAGACGAACAACACGAGAGTCTAGTGTTAGACAAAGCCAAAACTCAATCTAATCATCACAAGGCAAAGAGACCACACGCTCCGTCTAGGCCTGCCTACCGGACAGGCAGGCATATAAGCGCACACAAAAGGCAGCGTTCGCAAACCCTCATGCGCCATATCGTCAAAAAACCAGTCAAGACTAGGGTTGAGTTTGCAGAAAAACCTGTGAAAGAAAAGCCAGAAGAAAGGTCTAGGCTCTTTACCGACCTGCCAAACTCCGGCCGGGTTAAACGCGCCATAGAAACACCCAGAAGCAGGCACGTAAGCCGCTTTCACCATACCCGAGTCGCGGTGCACGTTAAAAGAAACGTGCCCCTGGCCGTAAAAGCAGAGCCCAGCATATCCATCAGCGAGCAACCCGATGAAATAGACATGCTAATCAGAAGTTTGGCAAGGAGCTAGGCAAAACATGGCAAACCTTGTCTATCTCTACATAGTAATCAAATCCCTTATTATCTTTTAGCGGCTTCGCCTTATGAGACAAACCTACGGTTTTTCTCATCGCGCCGTGCAAAAAGTGCGATTTTTGCACGGGCTCTCTTTTCCCTTGATATAATAAACAGTAATGAAAGAGGTTAGAACACGCTTCTGTCCAAGTCCAACGGGCTATTTGCATGTGGGAGGTGTCCGCACGGCGCTTTTTGGGTGGCTTGTTGCTAGACAGAACGGCGGTCAATTTATCTTGAGGTTAGAGGACACGGACAAGAAACGCGAAGTTGCTGGAGCCGACAAACATCTGGAAGAAAGCCTAAAGGCTCTGGGCTTATTTTACGATGAAGGCCCAGACAACGGCGGCCCATACGCACCATACCGACAAAGCGAACGTTTAGATTCTTACAAAAAGTGGGCACAAAAACTCATAGACGAAGGCCGTGCCTATGCAGACCCAACCACAGAAGAGCAGCTAGATAAGTTGCGTGAGCAAGCCAAAACAGCCAAAAAACCATTTCTATACCGAAATCATCGCCCCACGAGCCCACCTAAGTGGGACGGCACGCAACCGTTACGCTTTAAATCTGAACCGAAAGCCTACAAGTGGCACGATGAGGTCATGGGAGACCTGTCTAGCGGTCCAGAAGTAATTGATGACTTTATACTCATTAAGAGTGATGGCTACCCAACATACAATTTCTGTCACATTATAGACGACGCAGAAATGAAGGTTAGTCATATTATTCGCGGCCAAGAGTTTTTGGCTAGTATCCCAAACTACTTAAACCTGTACGAGGCTTTAAAGCTAGAACCGCCAATTATGGCTACGGTACCACACATATTAGGGCCAAGCGGAAACAAAAAACTGTCTAAACGAGATGGGGCTAAAGATGTGCTTGATTACGTCAGAGATGGCTATTTACCAGATGCTCTGGTGAGTTTTATAGTTACCCTTGGTTGGAATGATGGTACCGAGCAGGAAGTCTACACGCGTGACGAATTGATCAAAAGATTTAGCTTAGACCGTGTGCAACGAAGCGGCGCCAGGTTTGATGAACAACGCCTGAAGTGGGTAAACGGCCATTTTATACGCCAGCTGCCGCTAGATGAACTTTACGAAAAAGTAACGGACTTTTGGCCGCCAGAAGCAGCCAAGTTTGATGAAGATTATAAAAAGAAGGTGCTTGCGCTGGTACAGGAGAGGCTAAAGTACTTTGCCGAGCTGCCAGATCTCACCAAATTTTTCTTTGTTGACCTGCCGATTAATCCAGAGCTAATCAGCTCTCACAAACAGCTTTCCAAACTATCAAACGCAGAACTAAAAGAATTATTAGAGCAGAGCAGAGATGTGATGCAGGTCACTGATTTTAATCACAAAGCGCTTACGGATACTTTGAATGGTTTGCTAGAGCAGACCGGCCAAAAGCCCGTAGTACTTTTTAGCCTAATCAGAATTGCTACAACCCAAGCCCCCGCCAGCCCAGAACTCGCCCCAACCCTGGCAGTCCTAGGCAAAGAAAAGACCTTGGGCAGAATAGAGAAACAGATTGGCGTACTTTAGTCTGTAGGCGTTCCAAGCACGCGCTGCACGTCTGCAAGCAACAATTCACCTTCGGCATCAAGCTGATCTAGGCGATATTCTAGGTAGTCAGTTTTTGCCTCTAGCTCAAACACCAGCCATTCTAGTTCTGGGTGCATAAATAGCCTTGATCTTTCCATGGCATCTGGTCCTACCGCAGGTTTATAACAGTCTCGTCGTCTGCTTTATTATCTGCTGGTTGCGGCGCCACAACTGTTTGTGACATTTCGACGCCGGATGATTTTTTGCGCCGTGTGCGGCGGCGTTTCTTTTTAGGCTGAGGGTCATCAGAGTTACTTGCTGCTGCATGGATAGGCTGATGTTGGGAAACGGGCTGTTCAACGGGTTTGTGTCCTTCATGCTTGTACTCATTTAGCCTGGGCTTTTCACTTGGGTCCAGGTAGCGTTCTTTTACGAATGCTTCTATGTGGCCTTTGTCTACTGCGTATTCCTTACGGCTGTTAGCTATGATGCGCTCGGTCTGGTCGCTGTACTGGTCGGGCAAATCAAGCGTGGTGGCAGAAAAAGCCTGGGCTTTTTCGCCCTCAATTGTCATGCTGTCTACAAAGTGACGATTGTGCATGTGCACAAGGTCGTACTCTTCAAACTTGGGCTCAAAGTATTTCATCATAACCCGCGCATCGTCCGCACCCATACGAAAGGCTATTATGGAGCCAACGTTGCCAAACACGGCATCGCGCACCCCCATACTCATTTGCGCAATGTATTGATTAGCCACTGTAAGATTCAGGCCATACTTTCGGGCTTCGGATAGAATGGTGGCAAAAGAGTCGGTGGCAAAGTTTTGGAATTCGTCCACGTAGAGATAAAACGGCGCACGTTGGTCGGCAGGCATATCAGCCCGGCTCATCGCGCCCAGCTGGATTTTAGTAACCAACAGAGCACCGAGTAAGTCGGCATTATCTTCGCCAATTAGTCCGCGGCTAAGATTAACTATAAGGATCTTGCGCTCATCCATAATTTGGCGGACATTAAAACTGCTCTTTGGTTGGCCAATAATATTACGTACTATCGGGTTGGCAGTGAATGCCCCAACTTTGTTAAGGACAGGTGCTACCGCCTCGGCGGCAAAGCGATCGTTCCAGCTGGCAAATTCCACCGTCCAAAAGTTCTTAACGACGGGATCATGAACATAGTTCATAACATCTTGGCGGAATTTTTTATCTGTTAAAATCCGAGTGATGTCCAGCATGGTGGCGTCGGGGTAGTCTAGCAGCGCCAAAATGCTATAGCGCAATATATATTCTAGCCGCGGACCCCAAGACTCAAACATACGCTTGAGCACGCCAATTAGTTCCGACGCGGTATGGGTCTTTAGCTTTTCGTCGTAGACCTCCATAGGGTTGAAGGCAATCGGAAATTCTGTGTCTGCGGGGTTAAAGTAGATTACATCGTCCGCGCGTTCTGCCGGGATGCGGCGCAATATGCTCAGCGCATAGTCACCATGCGGGTCAATCACCGCAAACCCATAGGGACTGTAAATGTCAGAGATAGTTAGAAGCTCTAGCAGGGCAGATTTACCAACTCCGGTCTGGCCAATTATGTAAAGATGACGTCCGCGGTCAATACGGGGCATACCAAACATGGTGTTATGCCCGCGAAAGTTGGTGACAGCTATGGGGCTTACTTGGTCTTGGTTGGCCTCAGTATAAAGCGGCAGGTTGGCCGGTGGCTCGGCCGTTTTAGCGCTAGCCCAAAGGATGTTTGGGGTTTCTACGTTGGTGTGGGGCAGGTGATAAAGACTGGCAATTTCTTCTATGTTGCACACAAACCCGCGGCCAAGAGCGCGGTGGCGATAGGCTTCTATAAACGCCGGACTTGTTATAAAACGCTGCTCAAAACCGTTTAGGTAAGTACTGTTGAACTGTTTAAAGGTAGCCGTGATGGCCTGCAAACGCATACGCGCCTGCGTGGGGCTAGTCTGGCCCCGGTAAATAACACGAACAGCTAGCTCATAGGCAAGCTTATGGCTCTTTTCTTCTGCGGCGTTTGCCCGAGCCGACTGGTATTCGGCCAACTTGGGGGATTCGGTCTTGGTTTCTGGCGGTGCCCAAAGGGCCCCCAGCATATTATTGGTGGTCTTACCGCCGCGTATACCAGACGCGTAGCGCTCGCTCTTTTTATACCAATTGTCTTGAGCTGGCTTTATAACCAGCTGTAGCCAGGCTTCTTCGTTGTCTTCAAACTGTGCCAGCGTGGCGGTAATAGCCGCCAAAGGGTCTACCTCGAAACTGGGGAAAGTCTTGATAGGCAGAGCTTCATGACCTGTTAGCTTCAACTCTGCGCCAGCTTCTACCCAACCGTCTGGCTGCTGGGCCTCTGTATAATCTGTCACCTCGGTAATGTGTACGGTGGGGTATTGGGCATAAATTTGCTCTTCTACGAAGCTTTTTAGATGATTAGGCACCCAAACATAAAAGCCAATTCGCTTGGCCTTTACGGCAATTTCAAAGCTTAGGCGGTCGCGGTCCTTGCCCTTGCCAGCCAGCAGCCCATGCAAAGATGCAAACATTTGCTCGGCGGCCAGCTCTTTCTTTTCATTTGTGCGCGGTATTTGCAGTAACAATACGGTGCCCGAATCTGGCCCACCACCGGTCTTTGGACGTTTTAGCATAGGTGTAATTATACGATAAATTGCACATGCTTGTCAATACCACGCATTTATTGCATAAATACTTTTAGGACAGAGGTTTTAGGGTTTAGGATATAGTTTTTAAAATGAGCAAAATAAGTGATGCCTGTTTACTATCTTTTGTATCCTATATCCTATGCTAATATAGTGGTTATGGTTGATGATAAAGTCTGCCAAAGCATGTAAAAACTGCAAAATACCAATATGTCACACTCAAATATAGAAGAAATAGTAGAGGTACCCGACCATATGGCTGACCACAACCGTGCCTCGCGCAGCCATAACGGCAATCCGCACGTAGGCGTACTGCACGCCCCTAAGCCTCCTCAAAAAAACTCTTTTTGGCGCAAATGGCTAAGGGCACTGCATTGGCGGCACACACATTTGTCTAGGCCAAAGTGGTTTTTGCTAATTTTTGCCCTGTTGCTGGTTATAGCGGGGGCAGCATTTGGGATTTATAAAGTCTACAAGCACTACACGGTCAAGCCGCATACAGAAACCTCGTCTCCTCGCACGCCTCCGGCTCCGGCCACAGAGGCTTCTAGGCTTACGGGCATAGAGATTGACCCTCTGTTAAACAAACGTCCGGTTACTGGGGTGATGATAGAAAACAGCAAAGATGCCCGACCCCAAGCTGGTTTAAAGGATGCTGGGGTTGTTTTTGAAGCCATAGCCGAGGGCGGCATAACGCGGTTTCTGGCACTGTTTCAAGAGGCCCAACCAGATCGTATTGGTCCAATTAGAAGCGTTCGGCCGTACTATTTGGACTTTTTGTTGCCGTTTGACGGTTCTATTGCCCACGTGGGCGGACCGCCGCAGGCTCTTAGCGACATAAAGGCACTGGGCGTAAAAGATCTGGACCAGTTTGCCAACGCCGGAGCTTATGAGCGTGTAAAAAACAGGGCAGCGCCACACAACGTCTACTCCAGCACGGCCAAACTAGATGCCCTAAACGCCAGCAAGGGTTTTACCAGCAGCAACTTTACCGGTTTTACCCGCAAAAAAGAAGCAGCCAGCGCCCAACCAACTGCTACCAAAATAGACTTGAACGTTTCTAGCGCACTTTACAGCGTCCATTATGACTACGACGCAACTACAAACAGCTATAAACGAAGCGAGGGCGGAGCAGCCCATACAGACGAAAAGTCAGGCGCGCAAATTACTCCAAAGGTGGTAGTTGCTTTGGTCATGACCCGGGGCATTGCCAGTGACGGCCAACACACCAACTACGGCGCAACTGGCAGCGGCAAGCTATATGTATTTCAAGATGGCGTTGTGACCGAAGGATCGTGGGCAAAATCAGACAGAAAAGCCCAGTTTAGCTTTACCGACTCTAGCGGGCAGGTAATTGCACTTAATCCGGGGCAAACCTGGATTACTATTGTTGACTCGGGCAAAGTAACCTCTGGCATATAGGAACATTGCTATGGACCATATGAATAAACTTCGTGGGCAAATTCGCTGGTACTTGCTAGGCGTAATAGTTTCTGTTGCCGCACTGGGTGTGTCTACTTATGGTCTTGTGTCTACCTTGGGCGTAGAAAGTATTGCCTCTATGGCAATAGCCCTGGCAGTTTCACTGCTAATAGCATACGTGGCCGCCGAGCTTGCCAGCCGCTATGTTATGAACCCGCTTAAAATACTAGAGCAAGCGGTCTTGCACGTGACGCCCAAACACGACGGCACACCGGCGCCCAATCTAGAACAGGTCAAGCTAGGGCGCGAGCTGTTGACTAGCTTGGTGCTACAGGTTTACCAGCTTGCCAGCTCTACCGACGTAGGGCAACATTCAAACAGTTCCGGTGAAGACCTGCGGGCAAAGTCTATTGCTAGCAACTTGCCGCTGCCACTGCTCGTGATGGACAAAATGGGGAGCATAATCTTTGCAAACGAGGCTTCCCAGAAATATCTCATGAAAACCGCCTCCGAGCTTCAAGACAAAAACGTCTACGACGTGCTGGACCTTTCTTTTCAAACCGAACAGACGCTAGATACTTGGCTAAACGATGTGCGTGCTACAAAAGTTGTGGCAACTCAAACGTGGGAACAAGTCCGGCTCAAACTACCAGATAGCAAAAACTCGCTGCAGTTTGACATGGCGGCTTACTACAACAAAGACAATCCTAGCCGCGTAGAGACCATGTTGGTGCTGTTTGACCACACAGACAGTTATAACCAACGCGACCAGGGCCTAAGCTTTATAGCCATAGCCGTACACGAGCTGCGTACACCTATAACCTTGCTGCGCGGCTACATAGAGGTGTTTGGCGATGAACTAAAAGACAAACTAAACCCTGAGCTTCACGACTTTATGGAAAAAATGCAGGCCTCGGCCCAACAACTGTCTGCATTTGTAAACAACATATTGAACGTGGCTCGAGTAGAAGCCAACCAGTTGGTGTTGGAACTATCCGAACAAAACTGGCCAGAAATAGTCAAGGCTGTTGGACACGACCTGGACCTGCGCGCCCACATAAAAGGCAAGACTATCGAATACTACATTGCAGACAATCTGCCCACGGTTGGTGCCGACCGCGTCAGCGCCTATGAAGTGCTGGCCAACCTCTTAGACAACGCCATAAAATACAGCAACAAAAGCCAAAAAATTGAGGTTCGCAGCTACTTAACTAAAGACGGCGTAATAGAAACGACGGTCACCGACCAAGGCATGGGCATACCAGAAAGCGTCATTCCTCATCTATTTGAACGTTTTTACCGCAACCACCGCACACAGGCCCAAGTGGGTGGCACAGGCCTGGGCTTGTACCTTAGCAAAGCGATTGTAGAGGCTCACGGCGGACACATTTGGGTAAGGTCCAAAGAAGGCCAGGGCACAGTTGTGGGCTTTACGCTGCAGCCATATGCCCTAGTTGCTGGTAAACTAAAGGGCGACAGTGCCGGCATAGTCCGCCAAGCCCACGGATGGATCAAAAACCACTCGCTTTATAGAAGATAGGATTTAGGAAATAGAATGGACGAGTCCCAAGCTACACCACAACCAACCCAGCCACAGGCACCCACGCCAGCTGGCGGCAAAAAGATTCTTTGTGTAGAAGACGAGTTTTTTATTAGCGAACTCTACTCCAGGGCCCTTACCAAAGCAGGCTACCAGGTCAAGGTTGAAAGTGACGGGCTCAAGGGCTTGTCTGAAGCCCTAACCGACTCATACGACATCATATTGCTCGATTTGATGCTGCCCAACATGGTTGGCATAGACATACTGCGCCACTTGCGCGAGGAGCGGCCAAACCTAAAGGCCAAGGTTGTTATTACCACCAACCTAGAACAGAGCAAAGAAAACCGTGCCGAAATGGAAAAGCTAGCCGATGGCTATCTGGTGAAGGCTGAGATTACGCCCAAGCAGCTCGTAGAATTTTTGAATTCTATCAAATAGGGTGTTCTTTTTTGGAGTAGAAAAGTTTCACTACCGCGCTCCGCTTGGTAGCGCCATACTTTCATCAGAAACTTCCAGAGCCCAGGGAAGACCATGGAATATCGTGATATTATTGCGGAATGATAGACAGGGGACGAGTTAGTTTAATTATCCCTGCGTACAATGAAGCTCCCAGGATTGGTGCTGTACTAGAAGCGGCTGTCCAGTCTCTATATATTCACAACATCATAGTAGTTGATGATGGCTCTACCGACTTTACCGGTGAAGTAGCTACCGACTACGAATATGTTGCTGTGATGCAACATTCTGAAAATTTAGGTAAGGGCGCGGCTATGGATACTGGCTATCAGCTTGCTAAAGAGTTCGGGAGCAATGTGCTCTTATTTATGGATGCAGATTTGAGAGGACTAAAACCAGAACACATCACATCGCTGGTTGAGCCCGTTACTAGTGATGTGGCGTCTATGACTATTGGAATTTTAGAAAGAACAAAATTGCAAAAAGCCGTACTTAAAAGATGGGGAGCGTTTAGTGGACAGCGTGCCTTGCCAATCGATGCCTGGGGTTTGCTAACCTCAAAGGATAAAAGTGGATTTAATGTAGAGGCTGCGCTTAATAGCCGCTTTAGGCACGAGGGGCTACACAGAGATATACAACGCGTGGAATTATCTGGCGTCACACATGTAGGCAAACGAGAAAAAGAGGCAACTTTAACGAAAGCAGGTCTGGCATATGCTAGAACGTATGGCGCCGCTCTACTTAGCTATGCTCGTATAGAACTATCATAAGGGTGTACTATATAGGTAGTCGTGTGGGTGCTTTTGCCAATAGGTGAATTCCTACCTGCAGGCTTTTTTACGAACCACTGTTTTCCCAAGCTCAGCCAAGGGATAACTCAACCAAATTCCTAGTCGTCTTTAATACCAAGGCCCGGCGACGGCCGCTCCTGAAACTCTTTATAGAAAGTGGTTCGTTATGCGTGAAAAAATAAATGAAGAAGTTAGTGTGGTTATGTACTACAGCGCCCGCAAAAGGCGTGCCGTTCCGCATATTATCAACTGGCAAAACAAAGACTACATTGTGGGTAAAATTGGCTACCGCCACACCATTAGACGGGGCGAGACCTTGCACCACATCTTTGAGCTGGTAGATAAAGACGAAAGCCTCTGGTTTAGGCTCAGCCTAGACACCAGCAACTTGCACTGGAAACTAGAGCTAGTCAGCGACGGAGAGCCGCAGTGATCAGTTTGCCCCTCAACTATAACCAGCCGCAAATTATGCACATAGATCTAAACAGCTGCTTTGCCATTATTGAGCAGCAGGCCAACCCGCTTATCAGGGGCAAACCGGTGGGCGTGGCGGCCTACGACACGCACACTGGCATGATCCTGGCGGCTTCTTATGAGGCCAAAAGGCAAGGGGTAAAGATCATGAGCGTGCGCGAGGCCCGCCTGCTATGTCCAGATATAGTGATCATGATGCCAGACCCGGCCAAATACCGCGACGCCCACCGGCGCTTCCGCGAAGTGCTTTTAAACTACACCAATGAGGTTACGCCTAAATCGATTGATGAGTTTGTTATAGACTTTCAGGGCTCGCGAGCAGTGCAGGCCGGCAGGAGCCTGGTAGACGTTGGCTACGAAATAAAAGAGAAGATCAAAGAGAGCCTGGGCGAATATGTAACCGTAAACATAGGTATTGCCCCCAACCGCTTTTTGGCCAAAGTAGCGGCTGGTTTGCACAAACCAGACGGCCTAGATGTAATCAGCGGTGAAAACCTGCTAAACACCCTGAAAGGGATTGAGCTTGTTGACCTGCCTGGCATAAACGTACGCTACGAGGCCCGCCTAAACGTTGCCGGTATTTACACGCCCATGCAATTTTTGGCAGCAAAAGCCGAGTATCTGCAAAAGCAGGTGTTTCGCAGCCGGGTAGGGGTTGACTGGTACTTGCGCCTGCGCGGCTGGGAGGTAGACGATGTGCTGTGGGGGCGCAAAAACTTTGGCCAGCAGTATGCCCTGGGTGACAAAACTACCGACGAACAGAAATTGTCTAAACTGCTCATGAAGCTATGCGAAAAAACCGGCCGGCGCCTGCGCCAGGCAGGCTACAGCGCCACCGGAGTTCATCTGTGGCTAGCCTTTGCCAACCGAGAGTACTGGCATAGGGGCAAAGACACCAAATCAGAGATGTACGCCACGCAGGACATTTACCTCCAAGCCCAAAAACTCCTCAACCAAGTACATATACCAGCCAAGGTTACTAACATGGGCGTATCCGTATACAATCTGCATCCATGCGACCCAGAGCAGCTGGAACTGTTTGCTGGTACGCGCCTAGCCAAAAAATCACTGGCCCAGGCGGCCGACGCGGTAAATGATAAATATGGCGAGTTCACGGTTGTGCCGGCTCTAATGGCAAATATGGACAACCTCGTCCTGGACCGCATTGCCTTTGGCAGCGTAAAAGACTAAAGCTCCGCAGCCACCGCTACGTCTCGAACTGGGATGAACTACCCGAAATAAAAATCAAAAACTGGTGACCTCACGGGGAATCGAGTCACGAGTCGAAAAGCTTTGCTTTTCGCTCTCGACCCCGGCTCGCGGTCTCGCTAAGTTGCTCGACAACGCTGCGCCTGTTCGATTCCCACGCAAGCCAAACAGTTGGCTTGCTCTGATAGACCATATATCGGATTGGAATCATCTCAAGCGAGAACTGGTGTCTTGGAATACTGTACTAGATAGGCCGTCAGTTAAAAAGGTCCGTGAGTTAGTACTGACGTAGACTGGAACCTTACAATATTTAGTAAAGGTTTGTGTAGTTTACGGTGGTCATAAGGGGTTGAATAGACTAAAATGAGTGCTATGAAAACAATTTTAGTAGACGCAATAAACGGCTTTGTGCTTGAAGATGGCAGTATTCTTGAACCAATGTACAAACTGTTGGAAAGCTACCCAAACAAGAAGCTGGTTCTAACGGGTGCTAACGATGAGCAATTTAAGCATTTCAAGTTAGACCAAGTACCGTATGAAGTGTTTACCCTAAAACACAACCCTGAAAAGACCGACCCTCAATACTTTAAGATACTTCTTGAAAAGTACGGATTTGCTGCCAAAGATGTAGTTTATTTTGAACACAATACCGAAGCGGCTCAAACAGCTCAGTTCGTTGGTATTACCACCTATTTCTACGACCATACTAAAGAAGATATGGACGCACTAAAGCAGTTCTTGGATAAAAATCTATGAAACTACTCTTAACGTCAGGGGGCCTAACAAATCCCAGTATCTGCAAGGCCCTTGAACACTTGGTTGATAAGCCAGCTAAGGATACTAAAGTCGGCTTTATCCCAACGGCAGCAAACTCAGAACGTGGCGATAAAGAATGGCTGATTAACGACCTGTATCGCATTAAACAGCAGGGTTATTTCGTAGATATTATTGAGCTAACAGCACTCTCGCCTGAAACTGTCATTAAGGCATTAGAAGATAAAGACGTAATCTTTGTTGGTGGCGGTAATACTTTTTTCCTAAGCTACTGGCTGCAAAAAAGTAAGCTTTTTGGCTTGTTGCCCGAATTATTGAAAACCAAAGTATACGCAGGTATAAGTGCTGGCAGTATGATTATGGGAGAAAGTTTGGTGCTTAGCTCACAAGCCCAAAACAATATAAAAGCCTTTGAAGATGAGGATTATGATTTAGCTGTATCAACAGGAGAGGCGTCTAATAAGACACTGTGTTTAGCCCCTTTGATTTTTAGACCACACCTAAACTCTCGTTGGACACCAAATGCTAGAAATGAAATCATTGCTAAAAAGGCCGCAAAACTAACAGGTAAAGTCTATGCACTTGATGATGATTCTGCACTCAAAATCGTAGATGGCAATATAGAAGTTATAAGCGAGGGCGTTTGGAAGGAATACAACTAGTGCTTAAACTTTAAGCACAAGAGAATGGAACCAATTAACAGATAAAATAAAAGCACCTCGTGATTTATAATCGCAATGAGGTGCTTTTCTTATCTGTGATTCTCTTTTGGTGACCTCACGGGGAATTCGAGTCACGAGTCGAAAAGCTTTGCTTTTCGCTCTCGACCCCGGCTCGCGGTCTCGCTAAGTTGCTCGACAACGCTGCGCCTGTTCGATTCCCACGCAAGCCAAGCAGTTGGCTTGCTCTGATAGACCATATAAAAAGTCCACGCAATTGTGGACTTTTTATATGGTGACCTCACGGGGAATCGAACCCCGGTTGCCAGGATGAGAACCTGGTGTCCTAGCCGCTAGACGATGAGGCCTCGTCAGGGGTGTATCCTAGCATATTTAACAGATTAGTTCTAGATGCACGCGTTAGGTTATAATAAACACAAGCATGAACAAAATGTGGGATTTTTAAATGGCTTTCTGGAATAAGCACAAAAAAGTTGCCGTAGGTCAGGTTGTCAGCAAGCTCCAAATGGAGCAGGTCAAGTCAGACATCATTATAAACTCCATAGACGACGGGGTTGTGCTCATAGACGCCCAAAAGATAATTCGCCTGTTTAATCCAGCTGCATCAAAAATGACAGGCTGGAACCAAAACGAAGCGTTGGGGCTAGACTACAAGTCCATCATGCGCCTGGTAGACGAAAAGAACAACCCGTACCGCGAAGACCAAGACCCGTTTAACCGCGCATTTACAGAGGCTAGTCCAGTGCGTGACAACCAAGCAGTGCTGGTGTCTCGCTCTGAGAAGTTTCTATCTGTAACTGTCAGCGTGTCGCCGCTGCTAGACGAAAACAAAGCCGTGATTGGTGTGGTTGGCATATTTCGTGACGTATCAGAAGAGCGCACCCAGGAACGCCAGCGCGCCGAGTTTATTAGCACAGCGTCGCACGAAATGCGCACTCCAGTAGCCGCCATAGAGGGCTATTTGGCGCTAGCCATGAACGACAATGTCAGCAAAATAGACAGCAAGGCCCGAGGGTTCTTAGAAAAGGCCCATGCCTCTACCAAGGCCCTAGGCGACCTGTTTCAAGATTTGCTAACTTCAGCCAAGGCAGAAGACGGCCGTTTGAGCAATCACCCTCAGGTGCTAGAGATGGACCAGTACCTAGAGCAGCTTACCCAAGACCTGCGCTTTGCTGCAGAGAAGAAAGCGTTAACTGTAGAGTACATGGTGGGCAGTGGCGGGGCTGGCACGGGCCTCATAGACGCACGCGACGGCAATTCTAAAGTAATTGCGCCCATTTATTATGTATATGCCGACCCAGACCGCCTGAGGGAGGTGATAACTAACTTGTTTGACAACAGTGTGAAATACACAGATAGTGGCAAAATTACCATAGGTCTTACGGGCAACAACCAGGTAGTGCAGCTTTACATAAAAGACACTGGGGCGGGCATACCGGCAGAAGACATTCCTCATTTGTTTGAAAAGTTTTACAGAGTAGACAACTCTGCCACTCGCACAGTAGGCGGAACCGGCCTGGGCCTGTTTATTTGCCGCAAAATTATAGAGATGTACCACGGACGCATCTGGACGGAAAGCGAGCTGGGCAAAGGCAGCACGTTTTATATAAACCTGCCGCGCTTAGAGGCCAACAAAGCCGCCCAAATGAAGGCAAACCAGCCCACCGACGTACTACCCGAAATCCAAGGCGCAACAAAAATATAACGGGGTCTAACCAAAACGCTTAAGCTATGGTACAATCGCTAATAAGTAAGAAGAAGTAAAGATAGGGCAGACGACTATGTCAAAGATAATGCTAGTAGAAGACGACAATAACCTGCGCGAGATTTATGAAGCGCGGCTTCTAGCAGAGGGTTACGAGATCGTGTCGGCCAAAGACGGCGAAGAAGCGCTGGCTATGGCAGTCAAAGAAAAGCCAGACCTAATAATTGCCGACGTGATGATGCCCAAAATTAGCGGTTTTGACATGCTAGACATTTTGCGCAGCGCCCCAGAGACAAAAGATGCCAAGATTATTATGATGACCGCGCTTGGCCAGGCAGAAGACAAAGCCCGCGCCCAAAAACTAGGTGCCGACCGTTACTTGGTTAAATCTCAGGTTACTCTAGAGGACGTAGCTAGGACCGCCAAAGAGGTTCTAACCGGTGAATCTGGTGCCCCCGCACCAGCCCCGGCAGCACCACCCGCAGACCAGGCAGACCCCACTCAACCTGCTCAACCGATTGATAGCCCACAAGCGGCAACCGCACCAGCCCAAGACCAATCAGTTACTATAGACGAAAGTGCTGCTACAACGGCCGTTGACCAAACAGATGTTTCAGACACACCAGCATCCGCCGCACCTAGCGCTACATCTATACCAGTGCTAGATTCACCAGCCGAACCCACACCCCCTCAGCCACTCGAGGATCAACCGGCTGCGCCCACCACCGACCAGCAGGCCACACCCACCACAGACGATAACTCTGTACAGGCTAGCAATGATAATGTTTTGGCAGACGCGCTCTCTACATTAAACGAAAGCGTAAACGCAGACACTTCCGGCCAACCTGCCGAGCAGGTAGGACCACCGCCCGTACCAGAACAGTCACAATCCGCATCCCCACAACCATCGGCTCCAGCATCGGACGTTTCAGCCACTCAAGATCCACAACCTACCGTGCAAGCAGGCAGCCCACAAAGCGTAGGTGGAAGCAAGGTCATTAACCCCCTAAACGACATAAGTTCGCCCGGTGTTGATCTGAACGCACTACTTGAAAGGGAAAACGCCAAAAACATCTTGTCTGGACAACCAAGCAAAATAGATGTTACCTCGGCACCAGACACGCCAGCTCCGGGCAGTTCTATTGTGCCTACAAATACAGTGCCGCCTACCGGCAGTGCCACCGACGTTGGCAAAATTTCTTTATCCTAAACCCTATGTCCTATATCCTAGGCATATGCGTATAAACAAATATGTTGCCCTAGCTAATGGCATGAGCCGCCGCGCGGCCGACACGGCAATTGAACAGGGCAGAGTGAGCATCAACGGCCAGCCCCCAACTCCCGGCCAACAGATTAGAGAGGAAGATACCGTAACCCTTGACAGCCTGCCTATTACCACCGCTGTCAAGACCCAGACCATTATCTTAAATAAACCCGTCGGCTATGTAGTCTCCAGAGATGGGCAGGGCAGCAAGACCATTTATGATTTATTACCAAAAGAGTTTCACAACCTTAAACCAGTGGGCAGACTAGATAAAGACTCGTCGGGCTTGCTTCTACTTACAAACGATGGGAAGCTGGCTCACGAACTCACACATCCTTCATTTCAAAAAGAAAAAGTGTATGAGGTTGTGCTAGATAAACTGCTTGCCGATACAGACAGACATCGCATAGAGTCTGGGGTCACACTTGAAGATGGTCTGAGCAAACTCAAACTGGAAGGAAAAGAAAAGGAATGGACAGTGCGTATGAGCGAGGGGCGCAACCGCCAAATCCGCCGCACCTTCAGCGCTCTTGGCTACACCGTGACCAAACTACACCGCACCCAGTTTGGCAAATATGTTTTGCCATCAAACCTTAAAGCAAACGTCCATATACTGGTCTCAGAATAAGACAACTGTTTTTTGTTCTATAAAACTTAGACCATCTTCCATTTGTTCTAGCAAGTGTGGTTGAAGTTCTTCTTGTTGACCTGTTTTCACAAGTTCTTTGTATGTATTCCACTCAATTGCTTTTGCATTGTTTCTGATGCCGTCAGTGGAATTCCCGGCAATAACCGTAGCCTCGGCAAGCTCTGGCTGTTCGGGAGTTAAGGGACTATCAACTGCATAAAATCCAAGTGCAACCCTGTCGACTTCACTTGTCTCAATTTCAGTTGTACCCCGTAAAAATCCGTTTGGAACATCTTTTTTATTAAGTTTTTTGTCGACAAAAACCTGCGCGTAAACCCATTTTTGGTCGCCGTCAGTTTCAATAGTTCCTAAATAAACTGGGCTACTGGTTTGTGATCTCGTAGCATACCAAACCTTTGCCCTTCTATCGGCTTCCTCTGGGCTTCGGTGTAGAAATGAATATCCTGAGGTTCGATCAACTATGACGCCTACATTTTGCAGAATTGCATCAGCACGGTTGCCTATTGCTACTTGACGAGCTATTCGGGCTTTAATTTCTGCCTCTTCAGCAGCCTTTTCTCTAGCTTTCGCTTGGTTTAGTGCTCGATTTGCTGCTTCTGCTTCTTGACGTTGAATAAACGTTCTTTCAATGTCAGACATATCCATAAATTTTCTCCAATATTTTAATAAGCTCTTACTAATTAAAGCTTCAATTTTGGACATTGTCAAGAGCCATCATATCTGTTAAGCTAATGTTAAATGGCAGTTAAAAAAGTTCCTATAGTTGCAATTGTGGGGCGGGCCAACGTGGGCAAGTCGTCCTTGTTTAACGCGGTTTTAAACCGGCGCGAAGCCATTGTGGCGCGCGAGGCCGGCACCACCCGCGACGCCATATCTGCCAAAACCGAGTGGGCAGGCAAGCAATTTTGGCTGGTAGATACAGCCGGTTATAAAGACCCAGAAGACGAGTTTGAGGCTACCATCCAAGACCAAATGGTTGAGGCTGCCGATAGCGCAGACATCATTTGGGTAGTCATAGAAGCAGACGTACCCATAACAGATGGGGACAGGCACATTGCAACCCTGGCGCTAAAGAGCAAAAAGCCAGTTATGCTGGTGGTAAATAAGGCAGACAAGGCCAAAGGCGCGGCTGCAGAAGATTATCAAAAGTTGGGCATTAAACCCATACTACTAACCAGCGCAACCCAAAAACGCGGCATAGACGAACTTTTAGACACAGTTGCGGCAAATATACCAAAGGTTTCTACCAAAGAAGCCTCGGACCGTTTGCACTTAGCATTGCTTGGACGGCCAAACGTGGGCAAGTCGCAATTATTTAATACTTTGGCTAAAAAACAACAGGCCATAGTGGCCGACCGCGCAGGCACCACGCGCGACATAAACCGCGCTACCATAAAGTTTGAGGGCAAAGAGATTGCGCTTATGGACACCGCCGGCATACGCCGCAGCGGCAAAATAGAGGTTGGGGTAGAGCGTTTTAGCGTACTGCGCGCACTTAGTGCCATAGAGCAGGCGGATGTATGCTTGCTACTCATAGATGCAAATGAGCCTAGCGTTGCCCTAGACCAAAAAATTGCCGGCATGATCAAAGAGGCAGGCAAAGGGCTAGTATTGGTCGTTAGCAAGTGGGACAGTGTAGAAAAAGACGGCTTTACACGTGACGAGCTGGCACCCCAAATTGCTTCCAACTTTGTATTTGTACCTTGGGCACCACTTATTTTTACCAGCTCCGTAACCGGCCAAAACGTGACCAAAATTTATGAACTAGCCCTGCAGATTGGCGAAGAGCGAAAAAAGCAGATAGCCACCAAAGAGCTAAACCGATGGCTGCAGCGTGTCGTGCATGAACACCCCCCGGCCGGTCTAAAGAACCGCCAGCCCAAACTAAACTATATGGTTCAGGAAACAGACAACCCCACGCCCAGCTTCAAGGTTTATGGTGCCAACTGGCGGTTTTTACACTGGAGCTACAAACGCTACATGGATCGTGAGTTTCGCGAGCAGTTTGGGTTTGCCGGCACACCTGTGCAGTTTTGGTTCTTTGACAAGCACATCCCCCACAAACACGGCGACAAGTCACAAGTTACAAGAAACAAGAACCAGTAAAACCTTGATACT
>Ga0209542_10008143_pt1 | contig 19675 bp, 15 predicted proteins | sample RifCSPhighO2_01_FD_184028 | JGI IMG/M metagenome (GOLD analysis project Ga0209542, IMG submission 184028) | Soil microbial communities from Rifle, Colorado - Rifle CSP2_plank highO2_0.1 (SPAdes) (version 2) | ecosystem: Environmental > Terrestrial > Deep subsurface > Rock core/Sediment ...
CCACGTAATTCGGGGGAACCTGCACAACGGTGACAGGAATGGAAACACCCTCGTCCGTAAACACACGGGTCATACCAATTTTTGTACCTAATAAACAAACCGTCATTATTCGTCCGCCTCCACGCTAATTTGCACATCAACGCCCGCTGCTAAATCAAGCTTCATGAGTGCGTCGACCGTTTTCTCGGTTGGTTGGACAATGTCCATCACACGGCTATGCGTGCGAATTTCGTATTGATCTCGTGCATCTTTATCAATATGCGGGGAAGTCAATACGGTATACCGCTCTATTTTTGTTGGCAGCGGAATCGGTCCGCGAATTTGTGCGCCCGTACGTTTGGCGGTGCTCACAATTTCACGGGCCGAATTATCGATCAATTTATGATCGAACGCTTTCAGGCGGATTCGAATACGTTGATTGTTTTTTACTGCTGCCATTGTTTTTCTCTTATTTAATAACCTTTGTCACCACGCCGGCGCCGACGGTACGACCACCCTCGCGAATCGCAAAGCGTAAGCCTTCGTCCATCGCAATCGGGTTAATCAATTTCACCGTCACCTTCACGTTATCCCCCGGCATAATCATCTCCATCCCTTCCGGTAAAATTACCTCGCCCGTCATGTCCGTCGTTCGAAAATAAAATTGGGGCCGGTAACCATTAAAGAACGGCGTGTGACGCCCACCTTCTTCTTTCGATAATACGTAGACTTCCGCTTCAAATTCCGTATGCGGCGTGATCGATTTCGGCGCCGCTAATACTTGGCCTCGCTCAACGTCTTCCCGCTTCGTACCTCGTAATAAAATACCTAGGTTATCCCCCGCTTGACCTTGATCTAACAGCTTCCGGAACATCTCCACTCCCGTGCACGTCGTCACTTGCGTCGGCCGAATCCCTACAATCTCTAATTCCTCGCCTACTTTCACCACCCCTTGCTCGACACGGCCCGTCACCACAGTGCCTCGACCCGAAATAGAAAATACATCTTCAATCGGCATCAAAAACGGCTTGTCTAATTCTCGTACCGGTACTTCAAAGTACTCGTCCATCGTGGCCGCTAATTTCTTAATCGCTCCTTCCCCTAAATCGCTCGCATCCCCTTCCAATGCCTTTAACGCAGAACCGATAATAATCGGCGTGTCGTCTCCCGGAAATCCATAACTCGTCAATAATTCGCGAACTTCCATCTCCACTAACTCTAATAATTCTTGGTCATCCACCATGTCCGCTTTATTCAAAAATACTATAATCTTCGGTACGCCTACTTGCTTCGCTAATAAAATGTGTTCGCGCGTTTGTGGCATCGGGCCATCGGCAGCACTCACTACCAAAATCGCTCCGTCCATCTGCGCCGCTCCCGTAATCATGTTCTTCACATAATCCGCGTGTCCCGGACAGTCTACGTGCGCGTAGTGACGCTTGTCCGTCTGGTATTCAATATGACTCGTCGATATCGTAATCCCTCGCTCCTTCTCCTCTTTCGCATTGTCAATCTCGTCAAATCGCTTCGCCTGCCCTCCGTATAACTTCGATAACACCGTCGCTATCGCCGCCGATAACGTCGTCTTACCATGGTCCACGTGACCTATCGTCCCTACATTGACGTGCGGCTTCGTCCGCTCAAATTTGTCTTTCATCTCGCGCGCTCCTCTTTATATAATCTTTTCTTAGCCCACAACCGGAATTGAACCGGTGACCTCTTCCTTACCAAGGAAGTGCTCTACCCCTGAGCTATGTGGGCATATAAATTAGTCGCCCACTTAATCTTTATGTAGGGGCAGATCGTGATCTGCCCTTGCCTAATCACAAATCCTACGCCATTGCCTGGGTCGACCACGGTCGACCCCTACAGTGGGCATATTCGCACCTACCCACCACAATTAGGCTCCAGCTAATCTGGAGCGGGTGATGGGAATCGAACCCACTCTATCAGCTTGGAAGGCTGAAGTTCTACCATTGAACTACACCCGCCGGTGGAGGGGGAAGGATTCGAACCTTCGAAGGCTGAGCCGCCAGATTTACAGTCTGGTCCCTTTGACCGCTCGGGTACCCCTCCGCACTCACGAAAAATCTTTTAAAAAAATTAAGCGGGCTATTTTGCTTAAGTCAAGCCACCATGTCAACCACAATCGTCAAGGGATTGCAAGTCTATTTTGAAGAGGGAACTTCTCCATTCCACTCAAAGCACGCTATCTGGGCTAGAGGATCTTCCACCGCTAAAGCTACACAATATTCTTTATAAAGAAACACGGGCAATTTCCATCGCGCAGCGGTTCTTGAATCACCGTGTACCGTTATCAATCCTCTTGAGCTGTCTCTTTCAAGATCAACCACAAACTGATCGAGACCAAACGACAACCCCAATCCTTTCGCTTTTACAAATGCCTCCTTACGCGTCCAGAGACAAAAAAAAGCAGAAACTTGTTCGAGTGGATTAATAGCGGCTAATTGGTGATATTCCTCGGGCGAGAAAAATCGTTTTGCAATAGCCAAATAATCGACGGTGCGTGAAATAGGTTCCACATCCACACCAATGGGCTGCCTCGCCACTGCCATCGTCGCAACGCAGTGGGAATAGGAAAAATTAAATTCCAACGAATGGTCTTTTAAATACGGTTTGCCTCTGGGCCCTTTCTCCAAGACCAGGTGCCGAGCCGGCACTAATAAATAGAGTGATAAAAGCGTACGTAGCCAAGCATCGGAGGCATCCCGTCTTAGCGGCGTCACCCACACATGAACATCGTGAGCGCCCAAAAGCGATGGCGTGTAACTCTTGACCCAATTTATCATGGGCAGGAGTGTAACTTATTTTTTCCGCAACAAAAAATAATAAATAGGAATACCGGAGAGATAGAGTAGTACGCCATAAAATACAATTTCTTCACCCGCACCGGCTACCGCCCAAAAGGCATACAGAAAACCGATCGTCGCAATAAAGGCAGATTTTCGAAAATGGGCTTTTGAATAAAGGTGTTTATCTCGGGATAATAAAATCATTTCTGCTAACGCGGTATGAATGTAGGGCACCAATGCCGCAAACGTCGCCAGCAAAATAATAAAGGTAAATTCATCCACTAATGAAACACCATAGCGGAGTAATAATAACGCTGTAATCAAACTACTGGAAATCAACAACCCGAAAACCGGGGAACCGTTTTTAAATCGTTTGGCAAATACCTGAGGAAATAATCCATCTTGCGCCGCGGCTTGTGGCATTTCTCCTTGCAACAAAATCCACCCATTTAATTCTCCAAACACCGCAATCACAGCCGCTAATCCCACGAAAATTCCCATCCAATTGCCAAAAATTGCTTTTGCAGCATCGGCATAAGGAGCGGTGGAATGCGATAATTGATCCATCGGCATAACCCCCATAATCGCAATGGTGCTTAAAATATAAATAATCACCACGAGAATAGTTCCCAGCATGGTAGCGCGAGGAATAATTTTGATGGGATCTTCCACACGATCTGCCGGAATCGTAGCCGATTCAAACCCCGTAAACGCCCATAACGTAATCGCACCCGCACTCATCAATGCCATAAGATTGGTTTTATGCGAAATATTAAAATGGGTGAGCAATTGCTCCGGATGAATAAAAAAGATTCCGACAAAAGCCATTAACAGTAAAGGTAACAATTTTAAAACGGTCGTAATTAATTGTACACTACCGACCACACGAATATGGGCCATATTAATGAACGTCAATCCCCACAATACACCGAGGGAAGTCATCAAGGAATAAAATAAGTTATGATCTAACACGGGGAAAAAGAGCGCTAAATAACTCACAAATCCCACGCTAATGGCGGCATTTCCAATCCACGTATACAACCAATAATTATACGCCACTTGAAAGCCAACGAAATCCCCATAGGCTGCACGGCAATAGGCATACGGGCCACCTTGTTTAGGAATCATTTTACTCAGACGTGCATAGACCTGCGCTAAAAATAACACACCGATCGCCGTAATAAGCCACGCGACAATACCAATTGAACCATAAAACGCGAGGGAAGCCGGAATTAAATAGGCACCTGAGCCAATCATATTTCCTGCTACTAATGACGTTAATGTCCACAAACCTAATTTTTTAGAGGTGGAAGATTCCATTGTTTTTTACCTTTGTGCTAAGGGATGATGAGTAAAATCAATTTTTTTATTTAACCATATTAACAGAAGTAAAGGAGGGAGACCCATAAAAAAAGTACTGGCATAAAACCAAGCCCATCCTAAATGACTCACCATAATCGCCGCTAACGGGCCTAAAAAAATTCGGCCAGTGGAAGCGACCGCCGATAATAATGCAAATTGAGTCGCTGTAAATCGTTTGTCGCATAACGCCATTAAAAAAGCCACAAATGCTACCGAGCTCATGCCACCCGTAAAATAATCTAAAAACATGGTGCAACCCATCAAAAAAACTACTTTTCCAACCAAAGCAACCCACATAAATAATAAATTAGTGACACTTTGTATTAAACCAAAATACAAAAGACTTCGATAAAGACCCAGCCTGGAAAATAATACTCCACCGCCTACAGCACCCAGTAATGCGCCCGCTAATCCAGCCACTTTTGCTACCGAACCAATATCGGTTAATGAAAATCCCACACCTCGCATTAAAAAAGTAGTGTTTAAGCTAAGCGCCAATGCATCACAAAATTTATAAAATAAAATAAATATCAATACACCTAAAATCCATCGACGCGACCACAATTCACGCCAAGGACCTACGATGGCTTCTTCCAATTTTTGAGGCTCGCGAATGACGGGTGTGGCAGGTGAAAACCAGGTGACCACCGCCTCCACTAAAAATAAAAACGCCATAAAAAAATACGTCCACTGCCAACCCCAATGATCCGCCATAATGAGCGCCAGGGCTCCTGATACTAAAGCCGCCAAACGAAACCCGATCGTATTAGAAGAAGCCCCTGCTCCATATTGCTCGGGCTCTAATATTTCCGTTCGATACGCATCCACACAGACATCTTGCGTCGCGGAAGCAAAGGCCACCCCTACCGCCACAAAGGCCAAAAACCATGGGTGAAAAGAGGGATTTAAAAAGCCCATCCATAGAAAGCCCGCCGCCAATACCCACTGCATCGCAAAAATCCAGCTACGGCGACGATCCAAGAAGAAAAAAGAATAACGATCGACCAGAGGCGCCCATAAAAACTTCCATAAATAAGGCTGACCCACTAAGGTGAGGGCACCAATGCCTGCCAAACTAATACCCGCTGTGGTGTACCAGGCTTGTAACGTGCCTCCTACTAAGGCACTTGGTAAGCCCGAGGCAAATCCCATAAAAAAAACAGCTAATAGGGATTTACTGGCCCACGCATAGGATTTATTCATGGGAAAATTCTATCATAGGTTAAAAACCTAAAATACCTTCCTTTTATTTTGAGGCTCTCTTCGGTAACATAACTATAAAGTATTTTTAACGAAAGTGCGTTATGTCGAAGACTATTTAAAACCCAAGGTATTTTATTATGCATGCAGCCATTATGACGCCTCTTATTGCAACCACCCCTAATATTAGCGTATTTGAGCTGTTTTCCATCGGAATAGGGCCATCCAGCTCACATACCATTGGGCCTATGCGCGCGGCGCGGCAATTTATAGAATCGTTGACTGTTCACTTACCTACCGTTGAAAAACTCCATATTACACTCTATGGATCGCTGGCCTTTACGGGGCGAGGGCATGGAACCCCTAAAGCCATTGTTATGGGATTGGAAGGAGAAAAACCTGAACGTATTGACCCCGATAGCATCCCTGCCCGAATGGCGTCCATTTATCAGACTCGACAACTCCAATTGTTGGGAAAACATGCCATCACTTTCGATCCCGAGCTTGATCTTCAAATGAATTTCAAAGAAACATTACCAGGCCACTCTAACGCCATGCGGTTTAAAGCCTACGATACGGCTGGAAATCTGCTGGCTGAAAAAATCTATTATTCGATTGGCGGAGGATTTATTTTGTCAGAAGATGAAATAAAAAAACCCAATGAACGTTCTGTCAAAGCGCCTATCCCCTACCCTTTCTTCAAAGCAGAAGATTTACTTTCTCTTTGCAAAAAAAATAAACTGTCCATTAAGGAATTGATGCTAGCCAACGAAAAAACGTGGCGCGACGAAGAAACCATTCGAAAACAATTACATCTTATTGCTGACACCATGCAGGCCTGTATTCAAAAAGGCTGTGAAACACCCGGCATCTTGGAGGGAGGACTTCAGGTTCAACGACGCGCTCCTGCCCTCTATCAACAACTGCTTCAAAAGGGATCTTCTTTGGAATATCACGATGTTATGACATGGCTCAATGTCTTTGCCATGGCGGTGAATGAAGAAAACGCAGCCGGTGGTCGGGTGGTCACAGCCCCCACCAATGGGGCAGCTGGCATTGTTCCCGCTGTGTTGGCTTATTACCGACGCTTTTGTCCCGGTGCCAACGAAGAAGGCGTGGTGGAATATTTACTCACCGCGGCGGCCATTGGCATGCTCTATAAAATGAATGCTTCTATTTCGGGCGCTGAAATGGGATGCCAAGGCGAAGTGGGGGTAGCTTGCTCCATGGCAGCAGGCGGTTTAGCCGCGGTACTGGGGGGTACGATCGATCAAATCGAAAATGCCGCTGAGATGGCCATGGAACATAATTTAGGTTTAACGTGTGATCCTGTTAACGGATTGGTTCAAATCCCCTGCATTGAGCGCAACGCGATGGGCACCGTTAAAGCCGTTAATGCAGCGCATTTAGCACTGGCAGAAAACGATCCCAATAAAGTCAGTCTCGACATGGTGATTAATACCATGCGAGAAATCGGCAACAACATGAACAGCATGTATAAAGAAACATCGCAAGGAGGGCTTGCGGTTAATGTACCAGACTGTTAGAAAAACAGGGTACTTCATTATTCTCGTTATCCTGACGATAAATTGATCTTAGGCCCTGACGTCGCGATAGATGCGCTAGGGGGGGACTTTGAAAGGGGTACTGGATTATCGCAGGAAGGCCTAAGCAATCGATGATGGCCACGGACCTTAACCCTGCAGAAGGGCCGCTATAAAATGACGCCCCATTGGTACCTTCAAACCAGTATCTTCTCCACTGGAAATGGAGCTGATATACTCTATACTATAGGCAAATGATGGAAGAGAAAAAAAGGGGGCATAGCCCCCTTTTAAGCCTTGATTAGGTTGACATTCTTAGCCATCACGTTAATACTAAGGGCTTGAATCGTGCAAGTTTATTGCTTGCAAAGACTCAGGATTGAATGGTAACTCACAAAAGGGAATTGGTATGAAAAAGCTCGTTATTCTCATCCCCATTGTAGCCACAATTGCGTTAGCAGGTTGTGAATCACGCACTGATGTATTAGAGCGTGTGAACAAACAATGCTATGAATTTGGCTTCCATCCAGGGACTTCAGACTTTGCAGCTTGCGTACAACAACAATACGATCGCCATGAAGATTTCGAAGGTAACGAAATCTACTAATCGGTTTCAAGCCGTAAAGGATGATATTTAGATTTTGGATTCACTATTAAAAAAAGGAACTTTTATGAAAAACACATTAATTTCCATAGCAATAGGCGGTTCTTTGTTAGCCCTTGCGGGATGTCATAAAGACATGATGGCTGTCTATAATCACGACTGTACCATGTACGGGTTTAAAGCAGGTACGTTAGAATTTTCTAAATGCATACAGCGAGAAGCCGATCAGCATCAAGCTAAGCAAGATGGCCGATGCTATATTGCTCATCCGCTTATTTACGATAACACTGAAAATCGGTAAGTCCACACTTCCGATCAAAAAAGGCACCCTAGGTGCCTTTTTTATTTGAAGTTTTTGCTCTTTCCTTGCTATAATCCTCCCCATAGGCCAGCATGACGCCGTGCCTAAAAGTCTTTGGGAAGACTTTTTCAGTTGAGGGGTTAGAACACAACTCAACAGAGGATGGCGGTATGGCACAATCGTATGAAAACGCTACACAATACGTTTTAGAAGAAGGTATTCGGCGTATCTTTAAAGGCAACCGCATCAAGCGATTCTGCCAAATGGTAACCCTCCTGGAATTAGTGTGTCATGCGCCCTTTCGCTATACCGCCGACTGTGTCACTGAACTTAAAAAAGTGGACGGGTTTGAAGCGGCCGAAGAAGGCATGCAGCGTTTCTATGAGCTGCTGGCACGAGACTCGAACCGTTTCAACAAACATTTTAATTTTAATTTTCATTACTGGGGTTTTATTTCTTGGAAGAGTCCGCAAGTCCTTCGGATTTTCTTTCAAAATCTGTACGCCCAATTACTGCAAGAGAAAGCGCTTTTAGATACCCTCATACGATTAAAACTAGTCAATACCTATGAAGGGCGTCAAGAGCTAGCCAGGTTAATTCAAGTAGATGAACCCGTTAGAAGGCCTAGTAGAGAAACAGAAGCCGTTCGTCCATCAGAATGGTCCCTCGAATTTTCGGTTCACGGGGATCTTTTAAAAGAAGTTTTTGGTCGTGATCCCGGTTCCGCGGCCATCTATCAATTAGTGCAGCATTATAAAATTCTCTCTCAATTACAACCGAATTTAGAACTGCTCTGTTATCGAGCCCAACATTCAGCGTTAGTAAAAAGTGGGCCTTCAGGAGCATATCATACGGCGCGTACGACCGGTATCGTCGTGGGTATATTTGGCGTGATGTACTCCTTGATAGGCGCCGTATTGCATCAGTACCTGGATCCTAAATTTAAACACTTGGATCCTAAATTACTGTGCATTCAGACTGCTATTTTAGTGATGGGCGTGTTGTTAACCATTTATGTAAACTCCTTTGTATCGAGTAAATTAGAAGGGCACAACCAACGGCGCGTGCAAGACAAAATGAAGACATTAAAACGCCAAGTACCGGAATACGCCTGGCTGACACGGCAAGCAGAGATTCCACTGGGGGGTCAAACAATTCCTTACTCTCTTTTATATCCCACCTTATGTAGGATGGGGGAGGCAGACGTTACTGCCCAGCGTGGATGGGGAAGAACAAATCCAAGCGCTAAGCTTTCCTCGGCACTCGCTCTGGGAAAACCGCGCGTACATTCCCCGTAATTTTTTTTACAGCTTCCCTAATCTCCTATCAGCCATTAGAATAACAGCATATTTTTACAAGGGTCTTTTATGATCGATTCTTTTCGTTGTTTTGATACCTTAACCGTGCACGGCAAAACCTATCACTTCGCTAATTTAAAAAAAGCAGCGGAGCAAGGCCTAGAGGGCATTGAAAAATTGCCTTTCTCTTTGAAAGTGTTGCTGGCTAATTTATTGCAATTTGAAGATGGGGCGACGGTAACTCGCGAAGACATTCAAGCCTTTAGCCAATGGTTGACGAACAAACAATCGACGCAAGAAATTGCCTTTCATCCGGCTCGGGTATTAATGCAAGACTTTACCGGCGTCCCTGCTGTCGTCGATTTGGCTGCGATGCGCACGGCCATGACAAATTTAAAGGGCGATCCTACCAAAATTAATCCCTTATGCCCGGTGGATTTAGTGATTGATCATTCGGTGCAAGTCGATCAATGGGCCTCGATGAAAGCCTATTCCCACAATGTCGCGACTGAAATGGAGCGCAATCATGAACGTTACCAATTTTTAAAATGGGGCCAACAAACGTTGGATAACTTTCGTGTAGTACCTCCCGGTACGGGGATTTGTCATCAGGTCAATTTAGAATATTTAGGGCAAACCGTTTGGTCATCAAACAGGAACGGCCAACGTTGGGCTTATCCCGATACCCTAGTCGGTACGGATTCTCATACAACCATGATTAATGGATTAGGTGTGCTGGGCTGGGGCGTAGGGGGTATTGAAGCCGAAGCCGCTATGTTAGGGCAACCTATTTCCATGGTGATTCCGGAAGTGATTGGTTTTAAATTCACAGGCCAATTACGAGAAGGCATCACGGCTACAGATTTAGTGTTAACCGTCACACAGATGTTGCGTAAAAAAGGGGTTGTTAGCAAATTCGTGGAATATTTCGGAGAAGGACTTCACGCCTTACCGGTCGCCGATCGCGCGACGTTAGCCAATATGGCACCGGAATACGGCGCCACCTGCGGCTTTTTTCCGGTTGATCAAGAAACACTGGATTATATGACACTCACCGGCCGCTCTGCCGAAACCATCGAACTGGTGAAAACGTATACGCAAGCGCAAGGACTCTGGCACGAAAAAGGTCACGAGCCTATTTTTACCGATGTTTTAGAATTGGATTTAAGCACGGTAGAACCTTCTTTGGCAGGCCCAAAACGCCCACAAGATCGTGTTAATTTTAAAGAATTAACGAAAGCCACTGAAAAAATGATTGAAGAAAATAAGGGTCTTTTGGAGAAAGCCTTTTCTGTCGACGCAGGTATGGAAATGCATCACGGCGATGTGGTAATAGCCGCTATTACCAGTTGTACCAATACGTCTAATCCTCACGTGATGATGGGCGCTGGTCTTCTCGCCAAAAAAGCGCTGGAAAAAGGGCTTATGATTAAGCCGTGGGTTAAAACGTCGCTCGCACCTGGCTCCAAAGTGGTGACCGATTATTTGGAAAAAGCGGGACTGTTAGAGCCTTTAAATGCCTTGGGATTTAATTTGGTGGGATATGGCTGTACGACCTGTATTGGAAATTCAGGTCCTCTTAGTGATGCGGTCAGCAAAACCATCACTGAAAATAATATGACTGTGTGTGCAGTTTTATCGGGCAACCGTAATTTTGAAGGACGCATTCATCCCCTCGTGCGTGCGAATTGGTTAGCCTCGCCTCCTTTAGTCGTGGCGTTTGCATTAGCGGGTACGACACGCATTAATTTAAATGAAGATCCCTTAGGTATTAATAACCAAGGTGAGCCCATTTATTTAAAAGATATTTGGCCCACTCAACAAGAAATTGCGCAAACTATACAAGATGTTAACCAATCGATGTTTAAAAAAGAATATTCGGAGGCGTTGTTTGAAGGCACAGAGGAATGGCAACGCTTAAAAGCCACGGCCAGTGAAACCTATGCCTGGGATGCGCACTCGACTTACATTCAATATCCTCCTTTCTTTGAAGGCATGACAGTAGACGTTCCCAAAGTAAATGATATTAAAAACGCACGCATTTTGGCGGTGTTTGGGGATTCGATTACTACCGATCATATTTCACCTGCCGGTTCTATTAAAGCAGACAGTCCAGCCGGCCAGTATCTACAAGCTCAAGGCGTAAAGCCTGTGGACTTTAATTCCTATGGCGCTCGTCGTGGCAATCATGAAGTGATGATACGCGGTACGTTTGCCAATATTCGTATTAAAAATGAGATGATGGAAGGTAAAGAAGGCGGTTTTACCCGGCATCAACCCGATGGAAAAGAAATGACCATTTATGATGCTGCAATGGCCTATCAACAAGAAAACACGCCGTTAGTGGTTATCGCGAGCAAAGAATACGGCACGGGTTCGTCACGGGATTGGGCGGCTAAAGGAACATTGTTGTTGGGTGTAAAAGCTGTTATTGCTGAAACGTTTGAACGTATTCATCGGTCCAATTTAGTGGGCATGGGTGTGTTACCCTTACATTTTGAGAATGGGGATACACACCAATCGCTCGGCATTACCGGTAAAGAAAAAATTTCGCTGGAAGGTTTAAGTCAAAGCATCACGCCTAATATGCGGGTGATGATGAAAATTGAATATGAAAATGGGTCGGTAAAAGAAGTGTCTTTATTGTCTCGTATTACCACGCAAGATGAAGCTAACTATTATGAAAACGGCGGTATTTTGCAGTATGTTTTACGACAACTATTAGCAAGGGGATAATCTATTGAAATATTTACTAGGATCTGCGTTATTATGGATTTGCACTTTCGCATTTGCGAGCCCTCCAGACCCTTTACCGATGGATGAGGCGTATCAACTCAGTGCCTCCCTGCGAGACAATCAAACCGTAATCGTGCAATGGAAAATTGCACCGGGTTATTATCTTTATAAAGATCATATTGCCTTTCAATCTCCTGATCAGCAGGCGCAATTAGGGCAGCCTTTAATGCCCCCTGCGAAAGACTTTTATAATCCGACGGTCGGACATTATAAAACTTATCAGGGAAATTTAAACATTCCTCTTCCGGTGATTAGTGCTAAATCCTCAAATTGGGTTTTAAAAGTTCATTATCAAGGATGTTCTCAATTCGGTTATTGTTATCCTCCTACCGATAAGATTTTAAAAATTAATACCACGGCCGATACGAACACGATTTTCAAACCGTTAGCGATTGATGTGCCTGCCATGCAGTATTCGTTAGGACACTGCCCAGAAGGCGCGCTCGATCGGATCACGTGTTTGCTGGCTCACGCCAATCCTTTATACATTTTATTGGGATTTTTAGGGTTTGGGTTATTAGTGTCTTTTACACCCTGCGTATTGCCCATGGTGCCTATTTTATCGGCTATCATTATTGGGCAGAAAAAATTATCTACCTTAAAATCCTTCGCCTTATCAGCGAGTTATGTACTAGGTATTGCTATTACGTACGCAGTCGTCGGGGTGGTATTTGGCGAATTAGGAAATAACTTACAAACGGCCTTACAAAATACGTGGGTATTGGTATTATTTAGTTTGTTATTTGTAGTATTGGCCTTATCGTTGTTTGGTTTTTATGAACTACGGTTGCCTACTCGCTGGCAAAATCATTTGCATCGACTGACAGAGCCTTCTCAAAAAAGTTCGTTGATCAGCATTTTTGTGATGGGTGTATTATCCACACTGGTCTTATCCCCTTGTGTCACCCCTCCGTTAGTAGCAGCCTTAAGTTTTATCAGCACGACAGGCAACGCGGTGTTAGGTGCTGCCGCTTTATTTACAATGGGTTTAGGAATGGGAGTTCCTTTACTGATTATTGGCACGCTGGGTGGAAAATTTTTACCTCACACAGGCGAATGGATGGAAGGCATTAAAAGATTAATCGGTATTTTATTGTTGGCCGTTGCTATTTCTATGTTGAGTCGAGTCATTACCGGTCCAGTCATTGTAGGTTTGTGGGCCCTACTCGCTTTTATTAGTGCTTATTATCTCGACGTTTTCGAAGTGTCTCAAAAAACTATTGCTAGTTTTATCCGTCGATTATTAGGATTGGTATTATTTGTGTATGCCATTCTAGCGGGAATCAGTGCATTAATGGGTAATTCCGATCCTCTCAAACCCTGGGGATGGCATGTAAAAAATCTATCACCAGACTATCCTGTCGTTCAGGTCAATACCGTTTTAGATGTCAAACGGGCTTTACATCAAGCCGTCGTTCACCATAAAGCTGTCATGCTCGATTTTTATGCAGATTGGTGCATAGCGTGTAAAGAACTGGATCGTTTTACTCTTTCCAACCCCCGCGTACAAGCTTTATTACGTCAAATGATGGTATTGAAAGCCGATGTATCTCAAAACTCAATGGAAGATAAAAATATTATGAAACACTATCACGTGATTGCACCACCCACTTTGATTTTCTTTGATGAAAAAGGCCATGAAATTAAAAAGGCGCGAATCGTGGGTGTTATATCAGCGAAACAATTTGAACGCCACTTAAAACAAAATGGATTGGTGTCTTCACCAATAAAGGCTCCACCGCCCTAACGTTCACCAAAGGATTCTGATACGGTTCCTTGTACCGGTTTTAACAGGTATTTTAAGAGGGAACGACGATCGGTAATAATATCTGCTTGAACCGACATACCCGGTTTTAATAGATTTTTCTTCGGATCTTTTCCAATATAATTTTTGTTCAACTCAATCGTGGCCTTGTAATACAGTAAACCGGAAGCGGGGTCTGTATACGTGGAAGGCGAAATAGATACAACAGAGCCTTCTACCCCTCCATAGCGTGCATAATCAAAGGTATAAATTTTTACATTGACTTTATCGCCCACGGTAATATGACCAATATCCCGTGGCCGCACACGACTTTCCACTACTAATTCCTGATCACTGGGAATAATTTCCATGATTTTTTGACGCGGAGCTATTATGCTGTCTTTTTTTCCTTCAATGCCTTGTACAATGCCTGAAATGGGCGCCCGGATAACAGTGCGCTGCGCTTGATCCGATAATTGTTTAAGATTTTGTTGAATGCGAATCAAAGAGGCTTTCGTTTCACTTAATTGTTGGTGAGCAGTTGCTTCTCTGTCGGCTCGAAAACTCTCCAATTTTGCTTGACTCTCTTTTAAAGCGCCTTCAGCAGCCACCTTTTCACTTTGAAGGTCAGTAATCACTTCCGACGCTTCATTCATTCTTCTCTTGGCCGTAAGGTAATCTTTTTCAGAAACATAATGCTTCTTCACTAAGTTTTCGTACATAGCCAATTCTCGACTAAAAAGATCGGATTGTGTTTTTGCCGTGCTAATTTTTGTATCGAGATTGCGAATGCGTTCCTTATCTTGAGCTATTTGATTTTCTTGCTCAGTAATTTTAGAGGCTTGACTGGCATTTTCACGCGCTAACTGGGATTGTTCATTTTGAATTAAATCATATATCTGATTTTTATCATTAATCATATCGAATTGCGAGGAAGAAATGGACCCTACCCAATCCACTTCATCGGGTGCTTTATTATCCAAAAAAGCCTGCAAACGAACTATATCCAACGTCAAATTAACTGCCTGTGCTTCATCAATCGCTAATTGTGACTGAGCATGAATGGGATCCATTTTGATTAAAGGATCACCTTCTTTTACTTTTTGATCATTGTGGACATATACTTCATCAATAATACCCCCCTCTAAATGCTGAATAGGATAACTTTTATCGTAGGGTTGTATTTGCCCTACTGTTATCGCCACTTCATTAATAGAAGCGAAGGCAGACCATAGCAGCAACAGAAAAAACACAATTGAAATAACGAGAACCCCTTTTCGAATGAGACGAAAACGATCCCCCTCTTCTAATACAGTAGCATTTGAAATAAACTGTAGCTGTTTGTAAATATGTCGTCTTTTCATTCTTTCATCTGCCTTATTTTTTCGATTGCCTCACTAGGTTTTCCTAATAATTGCAATCGCCCTTTATCCAGCAATAAGACTCGATCTGCCATTTGAATATGAGAAAATCGATGGGTACACATAATTATAGTACTTTTGCCTCGCCATTGATGAATAGTGTTGAGAAAGTGTTGTTCAAATTTTTCATCAAAATTACTGACAGGCTCATCCAAAAGAATGAATCGCGAATTTTTAAGATAAGCGCGTGCCAAACAGAGCCCGAATTGGAAACTTTCTGAGAAACGAAAGCGTGCATAATCTGACAAAGGGGTATCAAAACCTGCTTCCAACACCTTAATCATGTCGTAAACACCCGTAATTTTAGTAGCCTCCATTAACTGCTCAGGGGTGGCCAATGGATTCGCCAATCGCAAATTTTGCTCCACCGTTCCATAAAATAATTGAGAGATTTGAGAACTATAGCTAATGGTTTTTCGATAATTAATTAAGTCAAACTGTCGCAAATCTACTCCGTCTACATAAATAGTCCCCACTTGAGGCATATACAACCCTAGCAATAACTTTAATAGAGTACTTTTCCCAGAGCCATTCGGTCCAGTCAAAGCAATTAATTCGCCGGGATAAATATGAAGATTAATATTAACCAGAGCCGGATGGATAGCATTAGGATAGCGAAAACCCACCTGATTCATCACAATATCGCCCCGAATTTTAGGCAACGTTCTAAAGGTTAAAGGGCTGCCCTCATCCTCTGACTCGATAGTCATTAAGGCATTAAACTGAAGCATACTGCGCCTTATTTGAAGGAAACGGGGTAAATAAATATAAAGGGATTTTATAGGGGAAAGGGAGCGCCAAATTAAAATCATCACCGCAATCATCGTACCCACATTTAAACGTTGGTCCATGATCATAACAGCACTTATACCTAATAATACTGTCCCAGCCCCTGCAACAATAAAATCGGATACACTATTATCTAATACTCGTTTCACGCTGTTGATAAAATTTTCATACGAGTTATCTCCTGAAATATTCCGTTCTTTTTCAATCCATTTGCCTTCTAATTGAAGCATTTTAATCGTGTGTTGTTTTTGAAGCGCTTCAATAAGAAATTCCTGTCGTTCATAATTTTTAGAGTTTGCTTCTTCGTCTTTGGAAGAATAAAACTGTTTTATAAATACCATCACTGCAAACAATACTGTCGATATAATGGGTATCCACACTAATATTCCACCTAACAAGCCAATGACAAAAAGCAAAACCGCTATAAAAGGAATCTCTAAGAAAGTAATCATCATAGGGCCACTGATAAAAGAACGTAATGCAGAAAAGTCACGTATTTTAGCAATTTGAGAGCCAATCGAGGCGCCTTCCGTATAAGCAGCGGGTAAAAATAATATTTTCTTAAAAACGGCATCACCCATCGATTGGCTAATGTCTGTACCTATAGAAGAGACTAAACGGCTTCTAATTTTCTGAATCATCGTAGCACCCACGATGGCCAACGCCACGCCGATTAAAAACGCTATACTGCTTGAGGGCGCATGGGTTCCCACTACCTGATTATAAATCGCCATAATGAAAAGGGGCGTGCCTAAATTTAATAGGCTTAATACAAAACCAAACTCCATAACCCGCGCTAACGTTTTTTTATGTTGTTGCCATACATGGCTAAACCATGGTTGGCGGGATGCTCCTACTCTTAATCGCGGACGTTTTTTAAATACATACGCAACACCTTGAAACTGAACCTGTTTAACACGCTTTAAAATTTTTTTCGTGGCGTCATACAGTAATGCCGAATTTTTTCTCGCATCCAAAATAAGTAGAACATTTCCATCATCGGCCACAAAAAGACACGGCAATAAACGTTTATCCAATTCGTCTAATCTCAAGGCAAAGGATTCAGAATCAAATCCTAGAATCTGCATAACTTGGCAAAACAACAGCGCATTATGCACCTCTGAAAAATGAGGGAGCGCTTCTATTACATCCCGCCGAAGTCCTCGCCAATGCAACGCTTGTAATAAAGGAGCAAAGCATCGTTCATACGGTGTGCGATCCAGATTCAGAGGAGAGTCTATTGCTTTCATGCTAACTCACGCAAATGTTGATCTAATTCATAAACTCGATCAGCCAACCGGATAGCCGGTTGCCATTCGGTAATAAGAATCATGGTACAATGCTGTTTAATACGATGAAGCAACGTCAGTAAATCGCGATTACCGAAAAAATCCAGCGCCGCATTGCCTTCATCAAAAATTAGAATTTTAGGTTGTTTTAAAAGGGCTCGAATAATCATCATGCGTTGTTTAACACCTTGCCCAATGACGGTTACTGGATTTTTGCCTACTTCGGTATCAAACCCTCTCGGCATTTCTTTTACCAAATTAATCAAACCCAGCACACGCGAAAGCCTTAATGCAACAGGTCTATTAGCCTCGTTAAAGAGCGTAATATTATCCATAATGGTTCCTGCCAACAGATCAGAATTCTGAGGAATATAGGCGATCTGTTCTCGCACAGAATTTAAGTCATACTCGAAAATATTTTTCCCATCCAACATTATTTTTCCGCTTTCAGGCGGAATATAGCCCATAAACAGTTGCGCTAACGTAGACTTGCCTTTTTGGCCATTGGCGCGAATCGCAATAGTCTCACCTTTCTTTACTTGTAAATTAAGATTTTTAAACAAATAACGTGTTTGATTGATATTTTTTAACGAAATATTTTCGAGCCTAAGAGTGCCTTGAATAGCACCCATAGATTGTTTTCCCGGTGGACATTCTTGTGGTAATTGCAACAAATCGATCATTTTTCGTCGCACAAGTTTCACGGTCTGCATCCGTGTCCAAGCACTTAAAATAGAATTAAGCGGTTGAATGCAACGGCCTGTTAATAATGTACAGGCTGCTAAACTACCAATGGTTAAAGAACCATTTAGTACTAACAAACCACCAAACAAAGCCACCAAAATTAAAGCGGCTTGTGAACCTATCTGGCGTCCTAAACCCAGTTCTGTATCTTCTTCATTGCTATAACTATCCAATAGAGAACGCTTAACCTCCAATCGTTCATAGCGTCGTAACATTTGGGATTCGAGGCCAAAGGATTTAACGGTATGCACATTAGAAAGCGTATTAATAAGAAAGTTAATTTCATGATCGGCTTGTTCTTGTTGAGCAATTTTCAACATTTCAATATTTTTATTAATTAATCCACTATAAATAAGCAATCCTAATAAAATTATTACCGGTAGAAAAACTAACCATCCTCCAATATACGCAATGAGCCCTAGAAATAAAAAAATAAACGGCGCATCCATCAACGTACTGAGTGCCTGACTGGCATAAAAACTTCTCACATAATTTAAGGAATTTAAATCATCCAAATGAGCTCCAATGCCTTTTTTCTCAAAAGCGGTGATTTGTGTATGCATTAAATGAGAAAATACTTTGCAGGTTAATCGATGCTCATACTTAGCATCTACCCACGCGGCCACATAGGAACGGCCTATTCTTAAAATACTTTCTAAAATGAGCGCTGAAAAAACGCCCAATAACAAGAGTGACAACGTATTTAAGGAATGATTAGGAATCACACGATCATACACTTGCAATAAAGCAATCGGGAATGCAATGGATAAAAGATTAATCGCTAAAGAAGCGGCTAAAATAACTACAATCGTTTCACGACTGCTTAATTTAAGAACTTGGTTGAGTCCTTCCAAAAAAAATGGGGGTTCTTTGAAAGAGATGGAACGAATACCGATGATTTTTAATCGGGCTTTAAGCGCTTTGAAATTATTTAAATCCCAGTGGGGAATAAAGCGTTTCCAAGCAGAGAGAGTCCGATGTAAGGCGCGTTTATGATCCTTCATAGTGCCCAACTTCATCCTTTATATTAGTTGTACTATAGTCAATGGGATTTGCATTCACAAGCTTGCACAAAACACCGCTTTTTTCGATCATTAGCTATACTCCTTTAACAAGGAGACAAACGATGTCGAAGGATGATTTTTTAGAACATCCCGGTAACCAACCCGATGATAAAAGGCCTGAAGAGAAAACTCCTTCCTCTTTTGACAGAGCCGTACAAAATGTGCCTAGCCCAGGCGAAACAGATCCTTCCCGAGACACGGTTCATCGAGGCCTCCATGTTCAACAAGCCACCCCTGCGGAACAAATGGTTCCCACAAAACCTGGCAGGCCTCGCTCGATAGCCACGGAAACTTCCACTCCTGAAACCAATAAACTCCCCGCTTCTTCCTCGCCGTCATCGGACGCACCGAGTCCCCAAACAACCCCTACGGGAATAGAAGCCACGGAAACTTCCACTCCTTCTGCCACACAAACATTCACCGGACGCCCAGCAGACACCTCTATAGGTGAACGCCCTAGCCCTCCTGGCACATTCTCCCGTGGCGAAGAAGGCTCCGAAACTCAACCCTTATTCTCGTCTATGCCCACCGACACTGCTTCCCCTGCTCCGTCAGAGGGAGAGGCTACTCCCACCAGCCCTATCACCTCCACGGCTACTTCTCTTGAGGAAACTACTCCACAAAATGGAAGTACCAGCAATACAGCTGCTTCTCTTGAGGAAACTACTTCCCCAAATGAAAGCACCGGCAATGAGGGCAATGAAAATGAAGGTGAGAATAACGACGG
>Ga0209542_10008144_pt1 | contig 19673 bp, 18 predicted proteins | sample RifCSPhighO2_01_FD_184028 | JGI IMG/M metagenome (GOLD analysis project Ga0209542, IMG submission 184028) | Soil microbial communities from Rifle, Colorado - Rifle CSP2_plank highO2_0.1 (SPAdes) (version 2) | ecosystem: Environmental > Terrestrial > Deep subsurface > Rock core/Sediment ...
ATATAAGCAGCCCATAGCTAAGCATCAGAAAAAAATAGGTGACCCAATTATCTCCAAGTGTTTCCTTGATTCTGTGGTTTAGAAGAAGAACTCCGATAATGGGAAGAATCCATATCAGAAATGCGCCAACAATGCTGTATGTCTTGAAAATATCTGCAACAATTGCGTTTGGTATCAGTATAACGCTCATAAGAGAAATGATGAATGGAACAGTTACCCTTACACCCTTTGACTCCTTGAAGATAGGGGTTGCAACGTAGACTAAAACCGCATAAACGAATATAAAAAGAATAAACTTTGCGTAAAAAATGGCCTGGCTTTCCGGTTCTCCTTTTGCGAGTGCGTCCGGGGTTAATTTCTCAGGCAGAAAGCTGAATAAGTCATAAATTGCCTTGAGAGCCTTTTCCAGAGCACCCTCGCCCTGGGGCGCAGGCTGTGACAATGCGGGCATGGAAAATAGCAGCAATAAAGCTATACCTACAAAAAACACCCTTTTTGCCTTTGAAAAGCCCATTTTAAGCAATTTTTAACCTTCAGAAAGAGAGTATATAAACTTTTTCCTATTCTTCCTTACTCTGCTTCATCAAGCTCATCAATTGCTTTCAGAATCCCATACAACCGAGTTCTGTATCTTTGAATAATAAGCAAAAAGGTAGACACCGCTATCATAGAGACTATTGCTGTCATCATCACTTGCTCCGGATTTCGATAACTTATCTCATTTGTGATGAACCCTATGGCAACTCCTATAAAATAGGTAAACAGAATGATTATTGCTGTATTGAGGTATTGAAGGTTCCTTGAATGTTGGAGGTCCAGTATATTCTTCTTTTTTGCCAGAGCCATCTTATTCCTCAAAAGCAATTGCAATCAATACAAGCCCGCCAACGATGAGGAAAGTGGATGCCACAGCAGTTGCATATTGTGCTGTCAGAAAGGAAGGGATTGCTCCTACAATGCCCAGAATAGTGCTAATTACCCCTGCTACCAAGAGGACGTTCTTCTTCTTCGTCATTACTTTTACATTGGAAACTTCCATAAGACTATGTATTATTTATTCTTAATAAACCTTTGCCAAAGTTTTCCGGAAATCTTCCGGTTGTTTGATGTTCTCAACATCCTGAAGAAAAGTGTCGATTTTCTGTGCATACCTGCCAACAAAGTAGGCTGCGGATAGAAGTGCCAGGACATCTGCGCTGATTGGGCTGTTTAGCACCCCAATTATTTTTAAGAAGAAATATAGCACAACAATGAAGAAGGCAATCCAAGCCAAAACGTCCCAAAATCTCTTGCTAACCATGCAGAGATGGTAGCTATTCTCTTTAATAAAGTTTATTTCTAAAATTCCGGAAGAAATACGGACTATAAAAAACAACAACTTTTATATAGGCGTGATATTAAGAATACTAAAAAGAAGGTGATGCTTATGGATAAGAAAGGTTTCATTACAAGCCCGGCGGATTTGATGAAGGGGTTGGTTATAGGGTTTATTCTTGGGGCGCTGTTTGTTTATCTGGCTGCAGTTGGCGTAATACCCATTGCAATACTACCGGGAAAATAGAACCTACTCGATTTTTACTTTTGTTCCCAAGCTCTGCCCAGGCATGCCCTTCTCAAAAAGAACCCTTACTGCGCCTTTATTGCCGTGCGGCATAGTAACTTTGCCGATTATCTGCTTCTTTGCGGGGCTTTCCCAGACTGCTTTTTTGCCAACAAGCTCTTTTGCCTTGTCTTTGGAAGAGTAACCTTTAACTAAGACTATCATCTGGTTGTTTGTCTGGATGTTTTTTCCCCTTCTAAAACTTGCAATAACGCCTTCCATAGCGAGTGAAAACCCAAGGCCCTTTAAAAATATTGTGGAAATACCAAATTAATTTCCAGTTGGTAGTGATTGGTTACCTGCCAGTGTAGATGAAAATATTTATAGAGGGATGACTTCCCTTATTCTTCACTTTAAAGGGGTGTGTATTTCAAAGGGGTGTTTATGTGAAACGAAGAGACTTTATTTACTATAGCGCTATTATTCCTTTAATAGGGTGCGGGAGCGATGGCAGTAAAAAAAATAATTCTCCAGGTACCCCTGGCGACAACACCCCAACAGAGCCGACTGAACCCACGCAGCCAAACTTACCAACACTTTTGACATTTAATGCCGGCTACAATGAAAGGCACGGCATGATGGAAGTGTTTTACACTCCAAAAGATGCAGATTCTATTGAATTGAGGGTTAAGGAACAGGCTGGACCATTAACAGCATTAGAGTTTCTTGCCGCGCAGCAAGTTCCAACAAATGCAGTCCAAAACGGCACTACACAAAGCGTGAGGGCTGATGCAAAATCTTATGCTTCTTATGCTTTTGGAGCTCTAGTTGCAAGGGAGAATAGAATAAGCGGCCTGTACACTGCAGAAGCAACAGCCGGACAGCTTCCGTGGGAAAAGGAAGCTTCAGCATTCCAGATGGAATATAGGGATGCAGCTGCTTTTGTAAACAAATACGTTGACCAGCTGGCAGAGGCAATGTCAAGAGGAATGATAGTGGCAAACCGCGATGGAAGCGTCATCCAGGAAGAAGGGGAAAGATACATAACACTTCCAACGGAGCAAATTAAGGAGCTGCTTTTGGCTTTCAGCGACGGAAACAACGGCACAAACGGAGCTCCTGACAACGGAGAGTTAAGGTTGCTTTACTTTGCAACAGGAACTTCCAGGTTCAGGGATTCAAACTCCATTTCTTTTTACAATGTAAGAAACAATGGGGATTTTGCAGTTGACTCAATACCTTGGCAATACTTTTTGCCTTTGATGCAAAACGGTGTAAAGGAGTTTGGTGTTGACGAGGTAAGGGCGAGGCCTGATTGAAAATGAAAAGAATAATATTTACAGTGCTTGCAATCATTGTTGCCAGCCTTGGCTTTATTGCAATTGATGCTAAAGATGTTTCTGCATCCTACTGCGGGGATGATGACTGCAACGGACCAGAAACCTGCGAAACCTGCCCTGCTGACTGCGGAGACTGCGGCGGTGGAGGAGGGGGTGGCGATGACGACGATGGAGATGGAGGTGGCGATGATTATGGTGCAGACTGCCTCGGCAATACAATTCCTGCTACAATGTTTCCAGGCGAGTCTAGATCGGTATCTGTTACAATGAAAAATGAAGGGGAGAATACCTGGAAATCCAGCAAGGATTACAAGCTTGGGTCGTGGAACCCCGAGAATAATTGGATATGGGGTCTTCCAAGGGTTTATTTGCCCTCGGGAGTTGAGGTTCATGAAGGTCAGCAGTATACATTCACTTTTACTATAACAGCGCCAAGCACGCCTGGAAGCTATCCGAGTTTCTGGAAAATGGTAAGGGAACATGTAACATGGTTTGGGGAGTCATGCGGAAGATACGTCACAGTTCAGGCTGTATGCACTCCCGGGCAGACGCAAACACAGCCATGCGGAAATTGCGGTTCGCAAACAAGAACATGCCAGAGCAACGGGCAATGGGGTTCTTATGGTGTATGCACAGGACAGGGCGTTTGCAGCCCAGGAAGTTCTCAGTTACAAGGGTGCGGAAACTGCGGAACACAAACGAGAACATGCCAGAGCACCTGCCAGTGGGGTTCTTATGGAACATGCAATAACCAAGGCCCATGCAGTCCGGGAACAACGCAGACTGTTTCATGCGATACAGGACTGCCAGGAATTTGCGAGGAAGGGGAGCAGTCGAGAACATGCCAGAGCAGCTGCCAGTGGGGAGCATACGGAACTTGTGTTCAGATAAATCCTCCAACAACAGAAGTCTGCAATGATGAGGATGATGATTGCGATGGCGCTGAAGATGAAGTGTGCTATACGTGCATTGGCGATACTATTCCGACTACGATGAATACGGGCCAAACTCAGGCAGTTTCAGTTACGGTGAGAAATGATGGTTCAGTGCCGTGGACAGCAGCAGCAAACTACAGATTAGGCTCGCAGAATCCACAGGATAACGTAATATGGGGATTAAACCGTGTTTTAATTAACCCTGCTGTGACTGTAAGCGAAAATCAGCAGTACACTTTCAACTTCAACATTGTTGCGCCATCTTCGACAGGAACCTATCCGAACTTCTGGAGAATGCTTAAGGAAGGGGAGTTTTGGTTTCTGCCTCCAAACTGCGGAAATGATGTTACAATAACAGCGGCTCCAGTCTGCACTCCCGGGCAGACGCAAACATAGCCATGCGGAAATTGCGGAACGCAGACAAGAACATGCCAGAGCAACGGCCAATGGGGTTCTTATGGGGCATGCACGGGGCAAGGGCCATGTGGTCCTGGACAGCAGGAGAGCAGGGGATGCGGAACTGATGTGGGAGAATGCGTTGCAGGAACAGAAACAAGGACGTGCGCTGGAAATTGTCAGTGGGGAACTTACCAAAACTGCAATGCCATAGGTCCAAACCCTGAAGAATGTGACGGATTAGACAATGATTGCGATAATCAGATTGATGACGGATTTGACCCGGAAGACTGTGAAGGCTCATGCGAAGAGGAAGGGTTTGTGTGGACAGGAAACGGCGGTTTATTGGACTGCTGCGGAAATAATCCTTATGAGGATGACCCATACGAGCAGTATGAGACTTTATGCGACGGAAATGATAACGACTGCGACGGGGAAATTGATGAGGGGTTAACGCACCCATGCACAGATTACGATGACTGCTCAACATTCCAGACTTGCGACAACTGCCAGAATGCACCGCCTGAATTCTGCAACGGCGATGATGACGACTGCGACGGCCAGATAGATGAAGGTGGCGTTTGCGATGTTGACTGCGAGCTTGAAAGGATTAGCTTAAGGGGAAAAGGCGGGGATATAGATTTCATTGACGGCTATGATGACTTTGCAAGCAGCAAGATTAAGTTTTCAGGCTGGGTTACTCAAAATAATGACGGCAGCTATTACGGAATCATGTCGCTGGATGTTCAGGCAAAATTGCCCAACGGGGATAACCTGAGGTTAAGGACAAAGGGAAAAGTGGCAGATGTTAATGCAAACAACTGCGGTGTATTGGATGTTGACAACACATGGTGGTCCTTGGCAACATTCCAGGTCGGCAACAATCCGCCAATATCCATAACCTTTGACAACATACACTACCAGTGGGACAGAAATACTAACTTATTGGATATTTCAGGAGAAGGGCCTTATCTGGACTTCAGCATAGAAGATATTCAGATTAACTGCGTAACTTGCTAGAAAACAAAATAAATTATGACTGGCAGGATTAGGCAGCCCATCAGCAGGCTCTTTTTGACTCCCGTAAGCTGCCCGATAAGACCGACCATGGTGCTCACAAGGAGGATTAGGGTTCCTATCCATGAAGAGGAGTAAAACACCGATGCTGTTACAAAGATAATTATGGAGAGACAGCATTTTCTGTAGTCAATTCTTGAAATCAGCTTTGAAAAGAGCACAGTCATTTTGAGGGTGATGATTGTTGCAATTGAGCCGGCAATTAAAGCAACGGCCATGAACAGAATAACTTCATCAAGTGAGATTTTTGGGATTATTTCCGTCATGGCGACTATTGCGCCGTTTCTTGCCTTGTCTATCGCATAAAATGTAGCAAGTGAGAAGAGGAAATTCACGGTGTTGATGCCTCCGACAATTACAAGGAAAGTGTAAACTCCAGCATCTCTGACAAGCGCCAAGGCGATAATCGCTGCCTGAGATGAGCCCAAGCCGGGAAGAAAGCCAGCCAATGAGCCTGAAATGACTGATGCAGAGATTGATTTTACAAGCCCCCTTTTCCCCATCCAGATAGAGTTGGAAATAACCTGTTTTGGAATAATGATTGTTTCCGACATTGAAACTATGAGGAGGCTTATTCCGAACAACCCTGAAAGAAGGGGAAACAGAGGCTGGTTTATGTTTGGGAAATTAAGCACAATATACCCAAGAATTCCTGAAAGCAGAAATAGGATTAGCCCGGTTATTTTTTTTCTGAGCGTGTTTTCAAGATAAATCATATAGGCCATGACAAAAATAAGAATAATTCCGATATATGGTTTAATCAAAGTGTATAGAAGGGGAATTAATGGTATGGCTAAAGGCATTACCAGGATGGAGCCGATTAGGGAGAAGAAAGAGCCGATTAGAGTCAATTTAACTGCCTCAAAGCCCTTTCCTGCGAGAAGCATCCTGTGGCCGGGAAGAACGGCTAATGCTGTGTCTGGGTCAGGGGCTCCAAGGAAAATGCTCGGAATTGTGTCAAGAAATGTGTGAGTGACTCCCATGCTAATGATAATAATTCCCAGGGTTATTGGTGAAAAATAATCCAGGAGATAAGGGGAAAAGGAGATTATAAGCACACTAACTGTATTCATGTGCAGGCCCGGTGTAAGGCCTGTGATTATTCCCAGGAAAATCCCCGATGCAATCCCAATTACTCTCTCAAAAAACATAGAATTTGGAATATTTTAGTGGTTAATAAGCACGGTGAGAAGAAATCCGGAAGATTTCCGGCTATTTGTCTATTATGATATCTTTTCCTTCAATGAATTTGCCATTATGCCTTGCTTTAAACTGAATCAAATCACCTTCTTCCGGAACTCTTTCATCAGCCTCAAAAACCACATTTGCTGTAATTTCCTGCTGTATGGTGAGAGTTAAGGACTCATTTTTAACAGAAACCTTCTCAACCCTGCCTTTCATTCTGAAGATTTTTCCGATGTCTTCCTCTGTTAGCTTATTTGCTGACTTTTCCTCAAGCTCAGAAGATTGCGAGAGGTAGAAGAGGAAAAGAATACCTAATATCGAGCAGATATACGCAATTTTCAGAAGTTTCTGTTCATGCATAAAATAGATGTAATTTCTGCTTAATAAGCGTTTCCAGAGAATTTCCGGAAGATTTCCGGACAAAAGCTATTTAAATAGACCCCTGATTCGTGGAATCATGAAATTCAAGTCAACTGCAGATTTAAAGGTGTCAAAGCAAATAATAGGCCAGGTAGTAGGGCAGGAGGATGCGGTTGAGATAGTCAAGAAGGCATCCATACAGAGAAGGCATGTGCTTCTCATAGGCGAGCCGGGAACAGGAAAGAGCATGCTGGGAATGGCACTTGCAGAGTTACTGCCGAAAGAAAACCTTGTTGACATACTTTCCTTTCCAAACCCAAACGACGACAACCAGCCAATGATAAGAACTGTTCCTGCCGGAGAAGGCCGGGATTTGGTTGCGAAGGCAAGGATGCATTCAACTGAAATGTTCAAGAACCAGAATCTTCTTGTAATGGTACTTGCGATTGCTTCTGTTGCAATTCCATGGATTTTAAGAAGCTATTACATCAAGCTTGAAGGGGATGTGATTGCAGCAAATATAATGTTTGCTGCGCTTTTCCTGGGAGGCATGGTGTTTGTGGGCGCTTTCCTTTTCTTTGTCAGCTTTGGCAAAAGAATGGAGGCAAAAACAAAGGCCCCGAGGGTGATTGTTGACAACTTCAATCAGGAAAAGGTGCCGTTTTATGACGCTACTGGAGCGCATGCAGGGGCGCTGCTCGGCGATGTGCTTCACGATCCGTTCCAGTCGGGCGGCCTTGGCACACCGGCGCATGAAAGGGTAGTTGCAGGAATGATTCACAAAACCCACATGGGCGTTTTGTTTGTTGATGAGATTGCAACACTGCATCCGGCAACTCAGCAGGAATTATTATCTGCATTGCAGGAAAGAAAGTTTGCAATTACGGGACAGAGCGAGAGGAGCGCAGGGGCAATGGTAAGAACAGAGCCGGTGCCGTGCGATTTTATTTTAGTTGCAGCAGGAAATATTGAAACTGTCAAGAATATGCATCCTGCATTAAGGTCAAGGATAAGGGGCTATGGATATGAAGTTTATATGAAAGATACTATGCCGGATACAGAAGAGAATCGAGATAAGATTGCACTATTTGTTGCGCAAGAAGTTGTGAAGGACAAGAAAATACCCCATTTTTCTTATGATGCTGTAGACCAGATTATTGACGAGGCAAGAAGAAGGGCAAACAGAAAAGGCCATTTAACATTGAGATTGAGGGAGCTTGGCGGCTTGATAAGGGCTGCAGGGGATATGGCAAAAGAGGAAAATTCAAAGTTCGTTGAGAAGGAGCATATCACTAAGGCAAAGAAGATTGCGAGGACTCTGGAGCAGCAGATTGCAGATAAATACATTGAGAGAAAGAAGGAGTATGAGGTAATTAAGACATCCGGAAGGGCTGTCGGAAGGGTTAATGGACTGGCAATAATCGGCGGTGAGGATGCGCAGTCAGGAATAATTTTGCCAATTGAAGCTCAGGTTACTCCAGGCGGAAAGGAATCAGAAATAATTGCAACTGGAAAATTGGGGGAGATTGCGAAAGAGGCAATAAAGAATGTTTCGGCAATCATCAAAAGATATTTCGGGCAGGATATAAAGGAAACGCTTGACATTTACGTGCAGTTTATACAAACTTATGAGGGGGTTGAAGGCGATTCTGCTTCAATAGCTGTTGCAACTGCAATCATATCCGCATTCAAGGAGGTTCCGGTTAATCAGGATACTGCAATGACAGGAAGCTTAAGCGTCAGAGGGGAAGTTCTGCCAATAGGCGGAGTCTCTTCCAAGGTGGAAGCTGCAATTGACGCAGGAATAAAGAAAGTGATTGTTCCAAAGGCAAACTTGAAAGACATTGTGGTTGCGCCTGAGAGGCTTGAAAAAATTAGCATAATACCTGTTGATACCATAGGTGAAGTTCTGAAAGAGGCACTGTACTGGAAAGGCAAGGAGAAGATACTTGCGATGATACAGGGCGTTTAAGACAGAAAGATTTATAAGTCTTTTGCTATTCTTGAGTGGTAATCTTTATACCATGGTAGCACAAATACAATACGAGACCGGAATGCCGGTCGTTGAGAAGCAATCAACGCACCCATTACCCCAATCACGCATAGACAGGGGGCTTGAATCTTTGATGTCTGGTTATACCATTACGGGCATTAATGATGCCAGGCAGAGATATCATTCCGGTTCCACTTATACTTCTCAAATCATGCCGAGTTTAGGCAGCCTAAGAAACGAAGACAAAATGTCACTTGCTTCTGAGCTGGGAGTTATTGAAAAAGACCTGGAAAGAAAACTATCCCAATTCGGCGAATATTCTCCAGATGATGTAAAGACTTTTGAAAGGCTGAAGAGGCTGCAGTTGCAGTTTAAGGGCATTGTTGAAGCATCAAGAAAAGAGCTTGAGTCGGAAAGGGAATTCTTGACGCTATATGAAATAGGGCTGATAAAGGCTAACAGCCAGTTGAGGGCTTATGAGGGGTTTGATGTAACCAATAATGAGAGATACAAAAAATTGGCTTCGGTTAAAAACTTATCTGAAGAAATTATAGAAACACTTCGCTCGTCTATTGCTGTAAAGGAGCATTACGTAAGCCAGTACGAAAAGGTAACCCGTGAGTTGTCAGACTTTAGATATAGGAAAGTGCTGATTGTGGATAACGTAAAGGATAAGCTCATGGCTGTACGATACCTGAAGGGGAGGGTTAATGTCGCTGAAGAAAAGAAATCTGTGTTTTCAAGAATAAAGGAAGGATACCAAAACCTAAAAGATAAAGTTCAGGATTATGTTCCACGATTCCAAATTGGAGGATATTCTCCCATCAAGGTTGGCACTGCAGCAGTTCTTCTATTGGCTGCAACATGCGCTGCAAAGCCGGCATATAATGCCGTCAAAAGCGAGCCGATTTCAGGGGCAAAAACAATTCGGCAAGCTATAGATGAGAAATACCAAGAAAGACAAGATGCTGCTCCCAAAGCTCGAAGTATTCCGCAGGCGACAAAGCCAAATGTCGTAATTCCAACAATTACAAAGAAGAAAGATGAACTTGCTGGGAAAATAACTGGCGTTGAAAAAAAGGTTGAAAATGCGATTCATGTTCCTTCAAAGGGTCCAATATTTGGAATCCGCTATGATGTGTATGATTCGAATGGAAATCTTAAGCGATATCCAATTGGCGACGGCGGAATTTGTGGGCATGCATGCGATATTGCAGATTACAATTCTTTCCCGTTACGGACACCCGAAGACATAGGGGCAAAACTGGGAGATACAGTTGTATTGTCAGGGATACCATTCACAACAGGCACTGGTACACAGACAAAAAAAGAAGAAGTGGAAAGACTGATTCCGGTCGGAAAGGAAATAGGCCCTGATGGAAAGGAAACCACACAATTTCAATTTAGAAGTTCAATGGAGAAAAGGGAGGAGAGGTTTAACACATGGGTGCCTTCAGAGAATGTTAATTTATGGACATTTAAGGTCGAAAAAAATGTCGGTCCACAAAACAGATACAATCGGGGAAGCTAACCGAAACCTATTTATACACCTGTTTTTCTGTTTCTGTAATGGCTAACGAATTCAAGAAGAAGCATACAAAGGAAATCAAAAGGAAGAAGCAGGAATGCATAGAGTGCGGTGGCAATAACGTCTTCTACAGAAAAGAAAAAAACCAGATTATATGCAAGGACTGCGGCGCTGTGTTTGAGGAGTTAAGCCCTTCGGAAGAGAAGAAAATCGAGAAGGCCCATGACCAGTGGTAGTTATTTATACCAGGTAGCTTCTACATCATCGACCCTTTCATAAGGCTTGATGATGCAGTTTTCTATTTTTTCAGCGCCTGTGCTTTGAAATTTGAGGATTCCGAGCCACGCAATCATTGCCCCGTTGTCAACTAGAAATTCATTTTCAGGGACATGGCATTTTGCATTCCTTTCTGCGCACATACTCATTGCCATTTCTTTTAATCGGGTATTGCAGGCTACACCGCCGCCAAGCACAAGCTCGCTTTTTCTTGTGTGCGCCAATGCACGCTCCGAGACTTCAACAAGCATTGCAAAAATTGTTTCCTGAATGGAGTATGACAAATCCTCCTTTGAGAATTTTCCGGAGTCGTATTTCCTTGTAACATTTGTCAGAATTCCGCCAAAAGAAACGTCCATTCCCTTGACCACATACGGCAAAGGAATGTATTTTTTTCCACGCAGACTAAGTTCATAGATTTTCGGTCCGCCGGGAAATCCCAAGCCGATGTGCCTTGCAAAGGAATCAAGGAAATTTCCTGCGCCAATGTCAAGGGTTTCCCCAAAAACGCGGTATTTTCCGTTATGGTATGCTATAACTTGAGTGTTTGCGCCCGAGACATAAAGAAGTATTGGGTCTTTTGCCTTTGTCTTCAGCTTTCCAATCTCCAAATGTGCAATGCAGTGGTTGACGCCTACAATCGGCCTCTCAAGCTGGGATGCCAAAGAGCGCGCAAAGAAAGCTCCAACTCTCAATGTGTGGCCAAGCCCGGGAGACTGGGAATAAGAAATTAAATCGACATCACTAAGCTTAATCTTGGCTTTGTCCAGCGCATTTACAAGAACTTTGTCGCATACTTCAACATGGTGGTCAGAAGCCTCTGCAGGAATTATGCCCCCGTGAATGGTTGTGTAACTGTCCTTTTCGTTTGCCAGAATATTTCCTTTATCGTCAGCAATTCCTATTCCGAATGTATGTGCAGTTGATTCTATGCCGAGGCAAATCATAAAGCTGGTTTTTTAGGGAAATTTATGAAGGTTTGGATGGAATCTGTAACTACCAGTATGTAACAACAAAAACGAAAGATTTAAATAGGGGGTTTTGTAACACTAGTATATGGAACAGCGTTTTAAAGGAAGTAAAGACTGGCTGGAAAGCAAAATAAGCGAATTGTTAATAGTTTTAGCAAACAGCGAAACAGGATTTCTGGAGGATGTTCATAACGGCTCGATGGAGACTTCGTATAAAGCATTTTTTCCACATCTTCAGTTTAGGGAATTGCTTGTGATGGTGGCAGATTCCAGAAGGCAAAGGGAGGCAATCAAAGGGGAAAATGAGCGTGATGAATGGGTACGAAGGATAAATTCTTCAAGTGCATATGACATTGCAAAGTTACCTAACCATGGGCCGGTCAAAATTGGAAATAAGGAATACGGGAATCTGTATCATTGGTTTATTGGACGGGAGAAATACGTGCATGACAAACTGCCGTCCCGTATCTATTCACTAATCGAAAAACTGAATCCATTTCCGAATGGTCAAAATCTGGGAGAGCGGATGGCGAGAGTTCCGCAAGAGGCAGTTGAGGAGTTAAAAGAGAACTTAAAAAAACCGGCAAGAAGGTATGTTTCAGAGAGCGCGTACAGAGAACAAATGATGATGAGGCGCGGAGACAATTCCAGGATAGAATACTTGCCTGGATTGCCTGAGTTTAATGGAAAACGAGCAGAGTTTTTTGCAAATGCGATAGCGAAAATTGTTGTAGAAAGCTACGGAATGGGTTATGTTCCTTTAGGCAGAAAGCCAGAGCAGTTGAAGCTTTTGTTTGCGTAGATTGGGGTTTTATTTTTCTTAGTACTGTGGCTAAATTTTATGCTAGAGCTAAAGCTATCCTTCAAAAATCAAAAAAAGAAAAAAAATGATAGGCCATGTACAAGAGGGTGGAACTGTTGGAAATCGCGAGCTGAACATCTCGTTACCTTGATGCGTACACACCGATTCCATTAAACTCCTGTTTTGGGAGTGTTCCATAGATGTCTCTTTTCAAGAAGTGCTTCGTGCTTAGATGCTTTCAGCGCTTATCACTTATCGCGTAGCTGCCCTGCGTACCTTGTCAGATAACAGGTGGACCAGAGGCGACGAAACCTCGTTCCTCTCGTACTAGAGGTTCCTTTCCTTCAGACATCGAGCATCTCCAGTAGATATTAAACAAACTGCCTCACAGCGTTCTGAACCCAGCTCACGAACCCTTTTAATAAGTGAACACCTTCACCCTTGGCCGCCTACAGGACATGAGTGCTTAACACTCATTGTTCTTCTGCACGGCCAGGATAGGATGAGCCGACATCGATGTAGCAAGCCGCGCCGTCGATATGAGCTCTCGGGCGCGACAACTCTGTTATCCCCGGAGTAACTTTTCGGTCATCTCTAGCCCCCATTAAGGAGGACATAGAGGTTCGCTAGACCACAATTTCTTGTCTGAGTCGCATCTTGTTAGCGAATCAGTCAGGCTGGCTTTTGCTCTTGCACTCTACAGCCGATTTCTGACCGGCTTGAGCCAACCATTGGGCCCTGATGATATCTTTTCATCAGGGTGCCACCCCAGCCAAACTATCCACCTGCCGGTGTCCCTGCATGCAGGTAAGCAACGTAAGCTTCGCAGATTGGTGTTTCATTGTTGTCTAGATTCAACCTGACGACTGAACCATCAAGCGACTGCCAACTACACTACACAGCAAAACTCACGCCACAGCAACAGGCTATAGTAAAGTTTCACGGGGTCTTCACTTCCCACTGGAGATCTATGGCTTTTGCACCATAAGAGGGTGTTCGGAGGTTTCCAATTGGGGACAGTTAGGACTTCGTTACGCCACTCATGCGGGTCGTCAATCAAACGACAAGGCATTTCGCTCAAAACTGTTACAACCTCGTTGAGGCGGATACACATTTCTGTGCACCTCCTAACATCGCTGTTAGGTTCGGACTATATCTTCACTCATCGAGTGTCTGGCATATAGTCTCTGGGGATTCTTCTCATAATTGAGAAGCCTTTCCTGCTGATTGTCTCTCCAGTTTCATTTTCAGATAATTTTCTCCTCACGGAAAAAACTTACTAGAAACTTTCCTCGAGATGTCCCAGCATTTAGCCAGATTTTTATCCCGTCTTCTTTGGCGTCTGTTTAACTTCAGGTCTTAAAGCAACGAATGCTTACCTTAAGAGAGTTATAGTTACTCCCGCCGTTTACAAGCTCTTAGCTCCCTTGAAAAGGAGTTTGAAGTACTTGCACTGGGCAGGCGTCACTTCCCATACACAGCCTTGCGGCCTTGCGGAAAGTTATGTTTTTGTTAAACAGTCGAGCCCTATTAGTCAGTGCCCCCTGATATCGCCTTGCGACAATACCAGGGACCCCTTATACCGAAGGTACGGGGCTAATTTGCCGAGTTCCCTCAATTGGATTACACCTTCACACCTTAGGCTACTCACCTTGGGGCACCAGTGCTGGTTCTGGGTATAGTTATCCGGGATTTTTTCCTGTTCCCTTTTCATGGACTCCAGGAATAGGCCAAACGCCCCATAAGAGCGCTATTCACAGGTTTAATCAGGGTCTCATCATTACGATACTCGCCTGATTTATCCTGTTTAACATAAACGACAGTTTATGTTGGCTTATCCCAAAGTGTCAGAAACAAGACTTGCGTTGCCGCACATACCCGAACAGTAAGGGAATATTAACCCTTTTCCCATTCCCGCAAAACCATTTAGGAATGCGGTTAGGACTAACTTACCCTTGACTGATCGACATTGTCAAGGAACCCTTGCCCTTTCGGTGGCAGAGATTCTCACTCTGCTCAGATCCTACTCTCACCAAGATTCTCATTTCCCTATGGTCCACTCCTTCTTGCGAAGAAGCTTCTGCCCAATGGGAACGCCTACCTACCACACGCATTGCTGCGGTCTGCAGTATCGGTAGCCAGCTTAGCCCCGTCCATTTTCGGAGCCCATCATCTTGACAAGTAAGCTGTTACGCACTTTTTAAAGGGTGGCTGCTTCTAAGCCAACCTCCTCGCTGTCTATGACAATGGACATCCTTCACCCTTTCACACTTAGCTGACATTTGGGGACCTTAACTGCAGTCTGGGTTCTTCCCCTCTCGGGACGCAAGCTTACCCCACGCGCCCCCGTTTCCTGGCTTCTATGCAATGAGAACATTCGGAGTTGGACAAGGGACCGATCCCTTTCGGAACCTAAATCCCAAATCCGTATCTCTACCTTTCTCAAATACTCTGCCAAGACTTGACTGCGGCCAATTTTGGTAGGAACCAGCTATTGCCAGACTCGATTGGCTTTTTACCCCTAGCCCCAGGTTAGAAGAACACTTGCACGTAGAACCTCTGCAGGCCTCCACCAAGTTTTACCTTGGCTTCACCTTACCCAGGGTTAGATCGTCTGGCTTCGGGTCAAATCCGAGTGACTTCGGGCACTTTCATACCCAGTCCCTCGCAAGCTGCGGACATTCGCTTTCGCTTTGAATCATCTTTTGGATTATTCTTGCCACTCGAATATACTCCTTGGCCCGTTATTCGAAACGTACGGCACAACTCCTTAGAGCAGTACCTTACTATGACTATTAGGTTTCAGGTTCTTTTCACATCCTGCTAGGGATGCTTTTCAACTTTCCATCGCTGTACTCGTTTGCTATCGGACTCAAGACGTATTTAGGGTTGGAAGTTAATGTCTCCCAAATTCCTGCACAGTATCCGGTGTGCAGTACTCAGGAACATGTCAGTTTCGTTCTGCGCTTCCCTTACGCGGCTATCACGCTCTATGGCATTCCATTCCAGAAAACTTCGGGTCGCACAGCTACGAAGCAGATGACAGTCCTACAACACCACATCTCCGCCATGTTTCCATGGAAGATTCAGTTTGCCCTATGCTGCTTTCAGTCGCTCTTACTAACAGCATCTCAATTGATTTCTTTTCCTTTGGGTACTAAAACGTTTTAATTCCCCAAGTTCCTCATCCTCACGGATTAAATGAGAAGTCTCATTAAGGAATCTCTGGTTCAAAGGTTACGTGCACCTCGCCAGAGCTTAACGCAGCTTGTCGCGCCCTTCTTCAGCGCTTGAGCCGAGTCATCCACCTAATAGCGTAGGATCTCTTGTACATGGCCTCATCATTATCAACCGTTGCAGGCAACACCTATTAGATGATGCATGCCCTTACATAAAGTAAGCGTGAAAAAATATGTATGGACCCGTCGGGACTTTCAACATTCTGAGCGAGTTTTGGGGGATGCGAAGCATCCTCCTCTCTCTTTGCTCATTTCTCTCGAAGAGAAATGTTTTGAACCCGAAGCCTCCTCCTCATTTGGAAAATGCGGTTTGCATTCTCTTGCAAGGGAGGCGATCTACCGAATTGATCTACAGGCCCACATGAAAAAAATGTTAGGTTTAGCCAAATGCCAAAAACATGACAAAAAAGTAAAAAGGAGGTGATCCAACCGCAGGTTCCCCTACGGTTACCTTGTGACGACTTAACCCTCCTCGCTGAGATTAGATTCGAAGTAATTAAAAATTAATCCTCATCTAACCCCTACTCGGGTGGTTTGACGGGCATTGCGTTTTTCCCTTTTCAGGTACTTCGCGTTCCCACCGCACGTACGGATTTCCCGTATACGGCGAGCCCCCAATGCATCCGTTCCTTGAGATTTTGAATTTCATCCAAATCGGGGTTTGCCATTTCTGACAGTTCCATGATTTGCCTGAACAGCTCAAAGTCTCTTTTTCTGCTTGGTAGTCTTGGGACATTTTGCTCGAAGAAAGGAATTATCTTCTTGACAATCTCCTTCTTGTTTTGAACTTCAAATCTGTAACATAAAGAGTGATTAGCCCTTCTGTCTCTTTGAATGTAGACCTTGCCGCATCCAAAGAACTTTTGAAGCTCATCGAGCACTTCCTTGTCCTGATGCCGAAGTTTTAAGCTGAACTTGAGTTCAACTCTTGCTCTTCTTCTTTGCCGATTAACTCTGACATTGAATGAACCTTCGCCATCGACCAATCCAAGTATGTATTCGGAATTTAGCATCGAGGTTTACCCCCTTCCCATTTGGTACTATGGGGTAAGCTGACTTCCTACTTATATTTTGCTAAGCAGGATCTCCCAGGGTCATTAACAAAACTCTTTCGCCCATCGTGTTTGAGCTTTTATCATGATTTCCACCTACCACCGACCCGAATAGGTGTCATCATACTCATACATTCCTTGCGGAATGACACGCTAGGTTTTGCCTCAAGCCCTTCAGCGTTGTTCTTGCGAAAAACGCCTGCCATTTTGGCTACATTGGTTGGATTTTCACCAACTAGCTTCGTTAACTGCCTGGCACATTTATTTCGGTGTGTGCAAGGAGCAGGGACGTATTCACTGGACTGTGATGAGGTCCAATTACTAGGGATTCCAGCGTCATGAGGATGAGTTACAATCCTCAATCTGAACTAGGGTAGGGTTTCGAGGCTTGACTTCCCCTTACGGGGGTGTATCCCATTGTCCCTACCATTGTTGCGCGCGTGTAGCCCAGAAGATTCGGAGCATACAGACCTACCGTAGCCTGCACCTTCCTCCTCCTTTCGAAGGCAGTCCTCACAAAGTGCTCGGTCAGAAAATTCCCCGTTAGCAATTGTGAGTGCAGGTCTCGCTCGTTGCCTGACTTAACAGGACACTTCACAGCACGAGCTGACGGCGGCCATGCACTACCTCTCGGCTCGTCAAGAAAGCCCTTTAGACTGTCTTTCATCCTGCCGTCGCTCCTGGTGAGATTCTCGGCGTTGAATTCGATTAAACCGCACGCCGCACCCCTTGTAGTGCTCCCCCGCCAATTCCTTTAAGTTTCAGCCTTGCGACCATACTTCCCAGGCGGCGAGCTTAACATCTTCATTACGACACTGCCCATTCATGAAGAATAGGCAACACCTTGCTCGCAGTGTTTACAGCTAGGACTACTCGGGTAATTAGCGAGGAAACCATTATTTTGTGTTTCTTTCCTTATCTCGTACTTAGTAGATGTATGCAATCTTTTCCGAGTTAATTCCAGAAATCCATGATTTCTCGTATCTAATCCGGATTGCTCCCCTAGCTTTCGTCCCTCACCGTCAGAACTGTTCTAGCCGGACGCCTTCGCCACAGGTGGTCCTCCTAGGATTATAGCATTTTACCGCTTCCCCAGGAATACCCCCGGCTCCTCCCAGTCTCAAGTCTACCAGTCTCTTCTGCACGTTGCTAGATTGAGTCTAGCAATTTCACAGAAGATTTTGCAGACCGGCTACGGACGCTTTAGGCCCAATAAATGTGGTCACCACTTGTGGCGCTGGGGTTACCGCGGCGGCTGGCACCAGTCTTACCCACCACTTATTCTTCAAGATTTTTGCTCTCAAAAAAAGCCTAGTAAAAACTAAGCACTTAGGGTCCCCTTATCACACTTTCGTGCATTGTAAAGGTTTCGCGCCTGCTGCACCCCGTAGGGCTAGGGCCAGTATCTCAGTGCCCTTCTCGGAGCTACCTCTCTCAAGGCTCCTACGGATCTCTGACTTGGTGGGCCTTGACCCCACCAACAATCTAATCCGCCGCCATCCCATCCTTAGGTGCCGAAGCTTTCAAGTAAGGAACATTCCAGTATCCTTACTCTATGGGGTATTATCCTCAGTTTCCCGAGGTTATCCCCCTCCTAAGGGCAGATTAATGACGTGTTACTGAGCAGTTTGCCTCTCTTGCGAGATGACTTGCATGGCTTAGTCGAACCCTAATAGCAGCAACCTCCCGCAGGATCAACGGGAATTTTATTGTGCAAAGCTGATTCTCGAATTGACTAAACCTAACTCGTACTTGAACATACATTCAAGTAGTCATCTTTCTTACGCATCCATTGCAGTGTCCATATGTGTTTTTAGAACAAATTATCTAAATATACAGACTGGAGGCGATAGAACAAGCAAGAATAGCTAGGTTCTTTATAAAGTTTGCTAATCCTTTTCGTGTACCGGGTAATTAATTAGAAGTTAAATTTTATATCCTGCTCAACTTTCTTCTTCTCTTCTCTTTCTTCATGCGCTTTCTCTGCCATTTCCAGCGCATCTGCCTTTTCTTCTTCCAGCGTCGAGAGTTTCGCTTCATGAGAAGCAAAGTTCTGATGTTGTTTATAAAGCTTGCTTTCTATCTTTGGAAGAAAAAATGCCCCGAACGGGAATTTCATTAAGGGTCGCATACCTCCACCATAGGTCGTGGAATCGAAGATTCCACTAATCTGCGGGGTGTATCGGGCGCAGCCCTTACTTTTGAACCCGTGTCATCGGCTTTTTTTGATGAAACCGGAAACTGTCCGATTTCCACCACGAAAAGCCGAGATGATTGGCCGGACTACACCATCGGGGCGTGGGCCTGATGAGATTTGAACTCATGACCACTGGCTATCTTAGTATCCTAAGTGCTTAGAACGCGGACGTATAAGACCAGCGCTCTAACCAGCTGAGCTACAGGCCCAGGATTCAATGAGAAAAAGGTTTGTATATAAAAGTTGCGTATTGTGGCTTTGTCAAAATTTTGAAAAGATTTAAATATATCCTGTTTGAGTTTACATAAAATGAAAAAACCCAAAGGGGGTGAAAAGGTGGTGAAGAATATGTCAAAAGTAGGAGTATGGGCTTTCGCAGTAGGCCTAGTTTTAGCAGCAATCATAGCATTGGTAAGCGCAGCAGCGGTGCCTCCATGGTCTGTTATCGTGCTGGCGTTATTGGGAGTTGTTGCAGGACTTCTAAACATTAGTGAGAAGGAAGTTCAAACGTTCTTGGTTGCAGCGGTTGCATTTTTGCTAAGCTTCCAGTCGCTGAGCAAGGTTGCTGAAATACTTCCAGTCGGAGCTGCACAAGTAGGAGCATTCTTTGGCCTGCTAGGAGTGTTTGTTGCCCCAGCTGCAGCAATTGTAGCTGTTAAGGCGTTATACAACATAGCAAAGGATTAAATCCTTTGTTTTTTTCTTTTTTAGAAGACTTCTATTAGCTGGATTTTGAAACTTAGCTGTTTTCCGGCCAAGGGATGGTTAAAATCTATTGTAGC
>Ga0209542_10008145_pt1 | contig 19673 bp, 20 predicted proteins | sample RifCSPhighO2_01_FD_184028 | JGI IMG/M metagenome (GOLD analysis project Ga0209542, IMG submission 184028) | Soil microbial communities from Rifle, Colorado - Rifle CSP2_plank highO2_0.1 (SPAdes) (version 2) | ecosystem: Environmental > Terrestrial > Deep subsurface > Rock core/Sediment ...
TAAGGCATCCGCCACTCGATGAGCCGCAAAAGCAAGACGCACAAAAAAGTTTCGGTTCATTACTTGAAGATCACTTTTCCACAGTATATCAGAAGCAAGGGGGTGGGTCAACGAAACCCTTGACAAAGCTCTAAAGATATGGTATATAGAACCCAGCTCGAGAGGAGTCGCAGTTCTTAAATTTTTAGCAGAGAGGTAATCATGGAAGTAATGCCTTTTGCGGTATCCTATAACACGCCCGCACCACTTGGAGGACCTGGAATCCGACATCTTCTAAGACATGATAGTCTTGAAGAACCGATTAACATTACGGGATTGGGGGATGTTGTTAATGTTGTCCCCACCTCGACCCCTACCAACCTTCAAGAGATAGAAAATCTCAACAAGCAAGGCCTCGAGATGGCTCCGAAAGGCAATCTCGTTATTATCTATCGCCCTTACTTCTAATCGCACAGCCTCTCTTGAGCAAAACAAAACCCCTGACTTTTTAAGCCAGGGGTTTAACTATTTACAGGTATTATTCACAGGGTTCGTGAAGGGTTTTTTCTGGATACACCGCCAAAACTGCTTCTTCAGATGGATACGATTCAAGATAGGTTGCAGAAAGACTTTCCCACACAGAGTCAGTATCGCAATAGTATAATTTAGAAGAGTGATAGCTGCTTGTATAAAACGTATGGCCAGAGGGTTGTGGGGCAGGAGATGGAGCTGGTGGTGGAGGTGACGACTGTGGAATCGGCGCGGGCCCTATATCCCCCACTGTAATCTCATCTTTCATTTTCTCGAACGTTACGTCTCCAATGCCGCTTACATTTTTTATATCTTCAATCACATAAAACAAGCTTACGTTGGTTCGGTAGCCAATAATTCGCTGGGCAATTGCCGGGCCTACACCTGTAATATGATCTAACTCTTCCAAACCTGCCGTATTTATGTTTATTTTCCCCGCCGGTTGAGGTGAGGGCGCAGGCTGCGGCTGCGGCTGCGGTTGGGGCGCGGGGCTTGATGGAGAGGGTGATGGGGTTTCGGGCGTCGTCGTAGGTACCGGGACAGGCGATGGCTGTGGTGCTGGAGTTTCCGCCTGCGCATCAGCCTCAGGCAGAAGCGTTGGCGCAGGGGCAGGATTTTGCGGTGTTGGCGAAGGTGCTAGTTTAGGCACCGGGCTCGGTTCGGGGCCTAACTCCTCTGTTTGAAGCTTGACTTCAAACACCTCACTTTCTTCTTGTGCTCCCCCTTGTGAATTCTCTTGGCTCAAACTTTCCTGAACACTCGCCACCAAAGCCTTTTTTGCGATTTCTCCGCCAGCTGGCGGATTCCCCTGACTTAACAAAACAAAAACTCCCCCTGCTAAAGCAATAAGGAGCCCAACCATTGCAATAAGTATCTTCTGATGCACCATTCCTTACTTTATCACATTTTCAAAACCCGGTGAAGGCGCGGATGGCAGAGGCTGGGATGGCGACTACCCTTCCGCCTTGCTCAATATTTACAACGCCCACAATATTCCCCTCCAAGTCAAAAAGCGCGCTGCCCTTGAGGCTTGCTTTGTCAAACATGTTAGTACGAATAATGTCGTTTTCTACAGTGCGAACCGTACCCTGGTTCGTAATGGCAATAAGTTCGCCCCCTTCCACCACGCGAGCCACCATTACAAGGTCCTGACCCAAAGCAGCCGAAGATTCAAAACCAACCGTAGACAAGTTGTTACGGTCTATTTTGAGCAAGGCAAGGTTTGCCGCTGTGTCTCTTTTTAATACCTGGGCTGCCAAAGGATTGTCTGCGCTCTCAAGAACTACCGACACGCTGTTTTGAGCGGGCACAAGCTCCGCTAACGTAAGCACAAGCCCGTCTGAAGTAAGGATCAAGCCAGAACCGGTTTGCACGCTTACCACCAGACTTTGGCCTCTCTGCGCCACCTGTTGCGCTGCCTGGTCTCTCGTAATGAGCATTTCCTGAACTTCACGGATAATGATAGTGCGCGCTGACCATTCTTTTACAAAGGGCACCGCTGCAAACGTATCGCTCGAAGCTAACGCAGGCATCAAAAAAGCCTGGGCCCAAATTCCGCCCGTGGCGCCCAGGCAGAACAAACTACACCCAACCAGAATTGTTAGTCCCAACCGTTTCATGAATGCATTATTTTGCTTCTGCCTTTGCAAGCTTTTCCTTCTTGAGATGCGGCATGACATACATGCCCTGAACCACGATCTCTCCCTCTTCCACATCAATGCGCGCTTTTCCGCCTGCCGTAATTTCTCCGGAAACAATCTTTAACGCCAAGGGATTTAGCACAAGCTTTTGGATAACTCTTTTGAGCGGTCTGGCGCCCAGGTTGGAATCGAACCCGCGTTCGGCTAACACGCCCTTTGCCTGCTCTGCCACCTCAAGTTCAATGCCTCGTTCCCTTAAGCGCTGGGAAACCTTGGCCATTTCCAGCTCCACAATTTTCTTAATCTGCTCTTTTTCGAGATAATCAAAGATGATAACCTCGTCGACCCGGTTGAGAAATTCGGGGCGGAATTGCTCTTTTAGCGCAACCATAACCCGGTCTCTCACGGAAGCTTTCTTCTCCTCTTCGGGGCTTCTCCCGCCAAAAAATCCCAATGGACTCATTTCTGCAATATACTGGGATCCGATATTCGAAGTCATAATGATAATGGCGTTTTTAAACGAAGCTACTCTTCCTTTGGCGTCCGTAAGCCTGCCGTCTTCCAAAATCTGCAGCAGCATATTAAACACTTCGGGGTGCGCCTTTTCGATTTCGTCGAGCAGCACCACGCTGTAGGGGCGCCGCCTGATTTTCTCGGTAAGCTGGCCGCCCTCGTCGTACCCCACATACCCGGGAGGAGAACCTATCATGCGGGAAACCGTGTGGCGCTCCATATATTCTGACATGTCCAAACGAACAAGAGCGTTCTCGTCGTTGAACAAAAACCCTGCCAAGGCCTTTGCGGTTTCGGTTTTTCCCACACCGGTGGGGCCCAAAAACATAAAGGATCCCAGAGGCCGGTTTTCTTCTGAAATGCCGGCCCGGCTGCGCCGAATGGCGTTGGAAATTGCTCCAATAGCCTCTTCCTGGCCAATGATGCGCTTTTTTAACACATCTTCCATTTTTTCCAGTTTCCTGGCTTCCTCCTCGATAAGGCGGGTTACGGGAATGCCAGTCCACCTCGAAATCACGCGCGCCACGTCTTCTTCGCCCACCTCCTCTTTTAAGATGGGGTGGCTCTTTTGGTATCGCGAAAGCTTTCGTTCTTCTGCGCGCAGTTTTTTCAGAAGTTCCGGCAATTCGCCGTACTTTAATTCTGCAACGCGTTGAAGGTTTCCTGCTGTTTGCTCCCGCTCGACTTGAAAACGGGCCTCCTCTACCGCCTTTTTAAATTCTTTGATTTTGTTTACCACCTCTTTTTCCGCCACCCATTTGGCCTCAATGGCTTTTGCCTTTTCCTGCAAATCTGCGAGCTGGCGATTGGCTACTTTCATTTGCCTTTCTTCGCTTTTATCACCCTTAAAAGCCTCCCTCTCGATTTCGAGTTTTTGAATTTCTCTTTTTAAAGACTCCAGGTCCACTGGTTCAGACTCCATGTCGAGCCGCAAAGAACTCATTGCTTCGTCAATAAGGTCTACCGCTTTGTCTGGCAAGAAACGGTCGGTTACGTAACGCGCGGCCAGGTTGGCAGCTGCCACTAAGGCGGAATCTTTAATTTTCACGCCATGATGAAGTTCGTACTTTTCCTTAATGCCGCGCAAAATCAAAATGGCGTCTTCAATGCTGGGTTCAGCCACGTAAATGGGCTGGAACCTGCGCTCTAAAGCCGGATCTTTTTCGATATACTTTTGATATTCCTTGAGTGTGGTTGCTCCAATGGCCCGCAGTTCTCCTCTAGCCAAGGCAGGCTTCAAAAGGTTTGAAGCGTCGATAGCGCCTTCTGCGGCTCCCGCACCCACTAACGTGTGCAACTCGTCGATAAACAGCAAATACTTTCCTCCTGCCCGTTGGAGCTCTTTTAACAAAGCTTTAATGCGGTCTTCAAATTCTCCGCGGTACTTGGTGCCGGCAACCAGAGCGCCCAAGTCCAAAGCGATAATTTCTTTTTCTTTCAAGCTCTCTGGCACGTCTCCTTTTATGATTTTTTGCGCCAGACCCTCTACCACCGCTGTCTTTCCTACGCCGGCTTCCCCGATGAGCACCGGATTATTTTTGGTTCGGCGGGAAATTACCTGCATTAAGCGGCGAATTTCGTTTTCTCTGCCGATTACCGGGTCTAACTTGCCCTGCTGCGCCAAACGCGTTAAGTTCCGGGCGTATTTTTCTATAACCTGATATTTGGATTCCGGAGAAGGATCGGTAATGCGGGCTCCGCCGCGAATTTGGGCTAAAATTTTGAGCGCCGCTTCGTACGTTAAATGCCCGAATTCAAGAACAGCAGCATCCCCTCCTTCCATCGGAAGCAGAGAGGTTCGTTCCAAAATCTCTTTTGCTTTGGAATCCGTATCGAGCAGGGCCAAAAAGAGGTGTTCCACCGAAATATACTCGTCGCCCATTTTCACCGATTCCTGGCGTGCGCGCTCCAAGGCCTTGCCCAAATCCTGGGTAAGGTAAAACTGCCCAAAAGGGGTTGGGGAGGCGGATACGGGCAAACGGGTAAGTGCCAGTTCGGTTTTTCGCTTTAAGCCATCAATATCAGCTCCCACTTTTTGCAGCAACGTGATAACCACGCTGTCTTCCTGCAAGAGAAGCGAAAAAAGCAGGTGCAGCGCGTCTACCTGCTGCTGGCCGCGCTCTTGCGCGATGTTTTGCGCTTGCAGGATTGCCTCCTGCGCTTTGTGGGTAAAGTTACCAGGTCCTTGCATCATATGGTTATGTTATAACACGAAAATTGTTTACAAGCAAGTTTTATTCGGGGCGTTCACCAAGAGTCGCAGACAACGTAATTTCAGCGCCGTCTCTGAAAACCTTAAGAGCAATGGTGTCGCCCGGTCTGTATATGGGCGGTTGCCGGTCTTTTGCGTATTGCCTAAGAATTTTGCCGAGTGAGTTTTCTTGCATGACGCGCTGCCCATCTATTTCAACAATAACATCTCCCTCTTTTAAACCTGCTTTTTGCGCCGCGGAATCTGGCGTAACGGCAGGTTGCGAACTTCCGCTTGTCACAAACACACCGTAATCAACCGGCAGGCTTTCTTCTTCCTGCAACTGCTTGGTTACGGGTACATACCGCACACCGAGAAAAGGATACTCAATTTCCCCGCCATTTGCCATTTGATAAAGGTCTCGCTGCACCCCCTCTATGGGAATGGCAAACCCAATGCTTTGGGCTTGCAACACGGTAGCGGTGTTTACCCCCACTACTTCGCCCGACAAGTTCAGCAATGGCCCCCCCGAATTCCCTTTGTTAATGGCAGCATCAGTTTGGATAACGTCTTCAATAGTTTCCACCAAACTGCCCCCGTCAGAAGCCGTAATGGTACGCCCCAAACCGGAAATCACGCCAACAGAAACCGTATTCTGGAATTCTCCCAGCGCGTTCCCAATGGCAACAACGCTCTGGCCAATTTCGAGGGCATCTGAATCTCCCAGCTTCACAAACGGGAAAGGTTCCGCTCTCTCGATTTTCAGAAAGGCCAAATCCTGCAGCGGGTCGGTAGCCAAAACTGTAGCGTCATACGAAGTTCCATCGCGCAAAAATACCGTATATTCGACATTGTCTTGCGAGACTACGTGCCGGTTGGTAGCAACCATTCCATCGGCAGAAACCAAAAACCCTGAACCGCCGCCGATTTCGCGCCTTTCCGTGCCTCGTTGCTGGAGCTCGGGAATCGAAAAGGGCGAGGGCCCACCGAACAAATCTTCAAAGGGGTCGCGCAGCACGCGCTCATATACGGGTACGTCTTGTGTGAGAATGACGCTTACCACGGCAGGAGAAACTTCCTTCACCACGTCGATAACCTTGAGTTCTTGATCAACCTGGACAGCAGAACCGTTGCTGTCGGTTGAGGAAACTGCTATTCCTGCTTCCTCGAGTTGCTGGGTCACTTGCCAGTAGGCATACCCGCCAGCTGCCCCGCCCGCCAGAAAGCCAACTACGGCAGACACGAACACGACCCCCCAAAGAGGTCTCTGGATTGTGGCATTTTGAGGATAATCGGGAGATTGAAACTCCATTCTTGTTTTATTATACCTTAGCTTTTCGCAAACTTGCAACGCTCCAAGCTAATACCTTTATTGTTTTCTCAATGTCTTCCAAGCGCGTGGGCTTGCCCAAACTCAAGCGCACGGCAGAAAGAGCATCTCTCGAACTCAACCCCAGTGCTAGCAGCACATGCGAAGGTTCCTGTGTTTTTTCAGAGCACGCAGAACCGGTAGAAACGGCAATCCCTTTTTGGTCGAGCAGCACCACCACGTCGCGGCCCTCTACCCCGCGAAACCGAAAGTGCGCATTGTTTGCCAAACGCCGTTCTGCAGAACCAGTAAGCTTGCTGTCGGGAATCCTTCGCAATACTCCTTTGATGAGCTTGTCTCGAAGCTGACGGATTTTAATGTTGGTAACAAGCATGCGGGGATTGTGCAGGGCCTCAAGCGCGGCTCCCATGCCTACAATGGCAGCAACATTTTCGGTGCCAGACCTCACACCCATTTCCTGACCCCCTCCTTCCAGCACTGCTTTGAGCGGCATTTTATTTCTTTTATACAGCACGCCGACTCCCTTGGGACCATAGATTTTATGCGAGCTTAACGTAAGCAAATCCACCTGAAGCGTTTGGGTATTGCAATCTAAAAAATTCGCAGCTTGCACCGCGTCACTATGAAAAACGGGGTAGGCCTGTTTTTTGTTACGCCGCAACTCCTGGATTGCAGCTCCTATTTCCCCTACCGGTTGCACAGTGCCGATTTCGCTGTTTGCATACATAACAGAAACCAATACCGTGTTGGGCTTTATTGCTCCCATAACATCTTCTGCGCGCACAATACCGTCTTTTTGGGGCGCCACATAGGTAACCTCTGCAATTCCCTCTTTTTCGAGGCTCCTGCACGGTTCCAAAACCGATTCATGTTCTATGGCCGTTGTTACAATATGCGGTTTTGTATTTTGTATGGCGCCTTTCATTACCAAGTTATTCGCCTCCGTAGCACCACTCGTGAAGATTACCTCATCTGCGTTGCAACCCAAAAACCGAGAGGCCTGTTCTCTGGCTTGTTCAATGGCAGCCCGTGCCTTTTGCCCAAAGCTGTGCTGCGAAGAAGGGTTGCCGTAATGCCTTCTCAAATATGGCATCATCGCCTCCAACACCCCTTTATCCAAAGGTGTCGAGGCCGCATAATCCAAATAAATCGGCTTTCTCATGTCTTTATTGTATAAACAATTTTCGAGCCTCCGTCCAGAAACTATCATCGTTTCCATTTTCTTTTCTCCAATACCACCATTCTGCTCCCCACAGGTAGAATTCTTGCATGCCGGTTTGGCGTGCGAATTCGATGTTTTTTTGGAATTGCGCCATATCAAAAGCTCTGTCTTGTTCTTCCATAGTGGTGTCGTACAGCAGTTTGCCAGGCCCCCAGGGTTCTGCCTGCAATTCCCCAACAATTACTTCTTTGCCGAAAAAAGTATCAATATACCCTGCCTTTCTTGCGTAAAAGACGGCGGGCAAAGGGTAGGTCACATACCGATCGATTTCGTGAAACCAAACTTTGCGGTACATGGTAGTGCTTACCACGTCGCCAATGCGCGCGGCCCGAATCCAAAACGATAACTCTCCGCTATCTGACATCACTATAGGGTGGTCGGCGTCAAGCGACTTCACCAACTCCACTTCTTTTTCTAAGAACTTCCTGTCTACCCACGGACAATCGCCAAACTTAAACAACGGCTCGTTTTCCACCTGCCATTTAGCTAAAGCCGGGGCATCTTTATACCTCGCCACTAGGGCCTCCAAAAGCTCAAGAATTTCTTGCTGCTGCTCTTCTTTCGGCAGCCCTTTTGCCCATTCGGGAAGGTGGCATTCTGGCCACCGCATGGTTTTCATTCCGACAACCAGTATAAGTTGCGCATTTCTTTGTTCTGCCTCTGCCACAAGCCAATCTGCATTCGCAAAGGAAAATGTGCCGCGCTCTGACTCCAAACTATCCCAATCGAGCGACACCTTCAGGCGCTTTACCTGCAACTCGTCCAAAAGGGCGGTGTATACGGCCTGCCAGTTCAAGCCAAGGATTGTCGCATGGTTTGCAGAAAAATTCACGCCCCATGTAATGGTTTTGGCCTCTTGCGTACCTCCTACAAATAAGTATGCAGCGCCAACGGCGAGCAAAAGAAGTATTCCGATGCCAAAAACCTTTAAAAACTTTTTCATGCAGCCAGTAAAGCTAATCCTGCTCCGATGAGAATAATAGAAATCACTTTTTGCGCAATACTCCAGGGAGAACTGCTTTCCTTGAGCACAGAGGGGAAATACAAAGAAAGGAAGAGCGTAATAACGAATAAGAAAAAATAAGTTACTCCTTCCAACGCGTTTACAAAAGGAAGAAGTCCAAAAGGAACAAGGGCGACCGCAAGACTTTGCAGGAAAATTGCGCTTCCCCCTATAATCTGGTTCCCCGCCACCAAAACCCCTAATTTTTGAAATGCCGGGCGACGTCGCTTTTTTGGCGAGCGCAACTTATGTAAGGTATCTCGCACCTCTTTGAAGCCCAGAAAAACAAAAGAGGCCAGAAAAGATCCAAGAGCGATCCACACCAACCCAGAGAGAAAACTTTGCGCTTCGTACACGAACTTTGCCAGCACGAAAAATACCGAAAAGAGTAATGCAGCGCAAGCGGCATAAAGCAAACTTTGAACGGTTACCAATGCTTTTCTCTCTAAGGTAACCCCGATGCTTCCCGCAACGAGCAATACAAAAGCAGGAAAATTTTGCCCAGAAAACACCTCACGCTCTCCCGATAAAGCAAATACGAGAATGAGGGTAAAAATAGGGGCCGCGCCTCCTAAAGCTGGCACAATCCGCGAAACTTCAAACTTCCGGAGCCCGCTAAATAACACGAACAAGGCGCCGACCCGCACTGCCCCTGCTCCGATTGCCAAAAGAACAGTGGCAGCTCCGGGAAACTCCAATACCCCAAACGGAATCAGCAAGACTGCCGCAACGCTTAGCATTCCAACAAAAAATGAATATACCTTCGGGCTCAAGAGAGGCCCCGAAAGCAGATATTTGTCTATCGTGTTTGTAATTGCGAGTAAAAAATACCCGGTAATGGCGATTACAACCCACATACCAGTTTCTTGATGTTTTCTGTTCCGTTTTTTTCGATTTCCACGAATCCCTGCATGGCAGCCTCGGCAAAATTTCCCTCACGGATCAAATCAGGCAACCATTGATGAACCAGGCTTGGTTTTTTCTGGTCCAAACCTGCTCCAATATCCAATAGCCATTTCCTGTTAAGCACTTCTTGCGAGCCGATCGGAGGCGCGATTATAATCGGAATACCGAGTCCGGCATAAAACACCAATTCTGAAGGCTTGGTCCACAAGATATCGGTTTGGCTCAACAGTCTGGCAAAATCGGCAAAGTATTTCTTTTTGCTGGGCGAGGAATGGATAACAATACTTCTTGCCTTGAGCTTTTTTCGCAAATCAGCGGCAAGTTCCCGGTGTATTCCCGCAACGAGATGCAGGCGCAACTTTCCACTCTTTAACAAAGGCGCCACGCTCTCTGCCATATCTTTCGCAATTTCTACTTGTGCGCCCGCTCCCCCAATGGCAAACGTAAGGTTTACTGGCTGTTTGGCCTTTTCACTCGGCAGCTTGCCTACGTACTGTTCGACGAGCTTTTCGTAGCGCGCACGGTATTTGCCTTCAGGATCCAAAACAACCAAACGCCGTTTCAAATCGCGTTTTGCCAGAAAAGCGCTTGCTCTTGTAAATTCTCCTGGCAAAGGAAACCCCGTTACCACCACATTCTTTTCTCGCACACCATACCTTTGCAAGCGGTCTGCGGCCCTCTGGGTAGAGGCGCAATAGATAATCTTGCTTTGCGAAGGCTTCAGAGGAGCCCAAGCCCGCGAAATATCGGTGTCGGGAATTACCAAATAAATCGGCCCTTTATATCCCCAGAATTCTGCCATGTAGGCTGGCGTAAAAAACGTGGTAATCAGGGGCAAAGGCTTGCGATTGAGTTTCCATATGAGGTTTCTCCCCCACTTCTTGTTCTCCATTATGCGGTAAATCTGCTTTAACTGCATGGTGGGAGAATCAATAGACTGGGTGCTGGGGTAAAACTCTTTTATTTCCTGAAATTTGTCGAACAAAGAAAAAACAAAATCTCCCAGTATCGGGAATTTTTTAAAACGCGAAATGGTTTCATATAGGCGCTGCGTATCTTCCCAAATCTTGCGATCTCCCTGGGCAATTCCAGGATAATTGTTTGCCGTAATAATCTGCCCTCCCTGCGCAATATCTTTAAATGGCAGCGCAGCTCTTTGATGGCCATACCCCATGTCCACTGCCACCACCCAGGCTTTTTTCCTTCTCAATCCAAACATCTTTGTCTAGTATACCAGAAATCCCTCCCTCTTTCGAAGTTTCCAATGCAGGAAAGCGACGACGGCGTAAAAAGGCAAAAACCAGAACCACGGAAAGTTTTCGGTTTGCACGGCGGCAAAGGGAAATGCGGCAAAAAAATCTACTACCCATAAAGTATATTCCAGCATTACGGCCACGGGGAAAGAAACCAAAAGTCCAACAAACGAAAGCAATGTCCCCCCAATCATCAACGCGAACCCCAAACCCATGAGCAAAGGCACTATAGGAACAATGAGAATGTTGGTAACGACCGAAACCACCGAAATCTGCCCGAAGTTCCAAATAAGAATGGGCAACGTGAACACCTGGGCAGCTAAAGTCATGGCTAAAAGCTGGCGTGCAGGCATCTTCTTTGGCAAAAGAGAAAGCATGGGTGAAAGCAGCAAAATCATGCCAAGCACCGCGAGAAACGAAAGCTGGAATCCTGCGTCTCTTGTGAGCAACAAAGGATTGAGCAAAAGCATTGCGCCGGCCGACAGCACCAACGCCCGCAAAGCGGCATACGGCCTTCCCAAATGCTGGCCAAGCAAAAACATCCCGCCCATTATGCCCGCTCTTACCGCAGAAGGCTGCAAACCCGTAAGCACTACATAGAAAATCAACAGAGCCAGAGTGACATAAAAAGCTTGCTGGCGCCACAAACCAAACCATATCAAAAAAGGCATCAAATACATGGTAAGTATGGCAATATGCGCTCCGGAAATGGCAATAATGTGCCGCAGCCCCGTGGCGTTTAAGTCCTGCGCCAAATCGTCTGACATTACGTCTTTGTCTCCCAAAAGCATTTCTACCATTACTGAACTATGGCGCGAAGAAAGATGTTGCTCTAAAGTATCTCGAAATGTTTCTTTGAGAGCAAACACCGCGGCCAGTGTCCTTTCTCCCAAGCGAGAGTAAGCGCCTCTTTGCACAACCTCAACCTTGGGATCCCGCATTATGGCGTATATGCCATCTTTTGCCAGAAATTTTGCGTAGTCAAAACCATCAAATGTACCGGGGCGTTCCAGTATTCCTTGCACTTGGATAATATCACCATACTGCACAAGGAAAGCTTCCTGCGTAGTAAGGAGAATGCGGCCTTCTGTCGCAAATATTGGCTGCACCACCGCATGCATAGAAGAAAACCGCTCTTCGGGAGCTTTTACTACCTTGGCTTCAAACTGCACCTCCTGGCCTGCGTATTGGGTAATTGCGCCTGCTTTTTCAAGCGCTTCAGTTTCTACGGTTTGGTAACGCCAGATAAACAAAACTGCGAGCACAAGGCACGCAGCAAGAAATGGTTTGGAAAAAGTCATCCTGTAAACCCGGTGGCAATAAGCGTAATGCGCACTTCTCCCTGTTTTAGATTCTTGTCGTGCACTGCGCCGAATATAATTTTTGCCTGGGGAGCCACTTGTTCCTGCACTTTTTTTGCAGCTTCCTGGATTTCGCTTAAGGTTACATCGTCTGAACTGCCTACGTTAAACAAAATGCCTTTGGCGCCTTTAATGGAAATGTCGAGCAGCGGAGAATGCAGCGCTTCTTCCAACGCCTGGTCGATGCGCTTTTCTCCCTTTGCCTGGCCCATGCCAAACACTGCTTTGCCCGAGTTTTTCATAATGCTTTTTAAGTCCGCAAAGTCCACGTTGATAATGCCCGGAACCACGATTAAATCGGAAATGCCCTGTACCGCTTCCCGCAAAATCTCGTCTGCCTTCCAAAAGGCAGAAATTACCGACGTATCCTGATCTATAATTTGCAAAATCTGGTCGTTGGGAATAACCAACAAGGTATCTACCTTGCTTTTTAATTCCAGAAGCGCGCGTTCTGCCAGCTTACCCCTCCATATGCCCTCAAAAGAAAAAGGCCTCGTGACCACCGCAATGGTCAGGGCTCCCTGGGACTTGGCAATTTCAGCTACCACCGGAATTGCTCCTCCCCCTGTTCCGCCTCCGAGCCCTGCGGTTACAAATACCATGTCTGCTCCTTTTAAGACTTCCGTGAGCTCTTCCCTGCTCTCCACGGCAGCCCTCTTGCCAAGTTCAGGATTCATGCCGGCTCCCAGACCGCGCGTTGACTCCTGGCCTATGCGTATTTTCCGATGGGCGCGGATTTTCTTTAAATCCTGCATGTCGGTATTTACCGCGATAAGCTCAATGCCCTTAATCTTACACTGCATCATGCGCTCGATGGCGTTTCCCCCCGCGCCGCCCACTCCCATGACTTTAATTGTTGTTGTTTGCTCCATATCCTAAGGAATAAAGGGTTTAAACCATTTCTTAAAATTCTGCAAAAAGCCGAGTTCCAGTTTCCTTTTCTGCGGGCGATAATCTTCGTCGTAGGCAAGCTGTGCCAAGCCGATTACGCCCAAGTAGGCGGGATCGGACTGCACGCTGGCCACCCCATGGGGTGTTCCTACCTTTACGGTAACCTTTAAGTCCTTTTTCGCAGATTCCACGATTTTTGGCAACCTTGCCCCTCCTCCACTCAATACCATTCCTCCCGGAAGCGTGCCCTGTCGGGAAATCTGCTTTAACTCTTTATTTACCAGTTGAAAAATTTCTTTGACCCGGGCTTCGATAATATGGCTCAATATTTTCTGTGAAAATACCAAATGCTCCCCGTCGGCTAACTCGATTCTTTCCATCTTCCTGCCTTTTCCCGGCTGGCATGTGCCGAATTCGAGTTTTACGCGTTCTGCAACAGCGGGTTCGCACCGCAATCCAATGGCAATGTCGTTGGTAATGTTTTCAGCGCCTATGGGGAATACAGCCGTATGAATTAAATCGCCTTCTTCGTATACCGCCAAACCTGTAGTGCCGGCCCCCATATCGAGCACTCCAACCCCCAACTCTTTTTGCTGGCGCGTGAGCACGCAAGAAGACGCCATAAGCGGAGAAGGGACGACATCGAGAACTTCAAGCCCCGAGATAAGCACGACGTCTGTCGCATTTTTTACGTAAGGGGAAAATCCGCATACGGCAAGAACATCGGCCTCGAGCCTTACGCCTTTCATGCCAACCACCTCTTTTACCTGCTCTTGGCCGTCAACCACGAAATGGCGCGGAAATACTTCGAGAATTTCCTTGTTTGAAGGCAAAGAGAAAGCCTGCGCTGCCTGCAATACCCGCTCGACATCCTCCTGGGAGATATGGCCGTCTGCTCTTGATACCGCCACAATTCCGTGAGAGGGCACCATAAACAAGTGGCTTCCCCCGACATTGCAGACCACTTCTTCGATATGCTGGCCCGAGATGTTTTCGATGCGGTTCTTTAAGGCAACGACGTGGCGCGAGACCTCTTCTGGACTTACCACCTGCCCCCTCCTTACTCCAGACGACAACTCTTCTCCAAACCCAAGAATCTCAAGCTCCTCCCCCCCTTCTCTTTTTTGGAGAACAGCCATTTTTATGGAGTGCGTTCCAATATCGAGGCCGGTTAAAATTTTAGCTTTCATGAAAAAAGGTAGTCTTGTTCTTTTTGTTCCATGGCTCGCGCCTCTTTGTCGGTGGCATGGTCATATCCTAAAAGATGCAGTACACCGTGAATAAGCATCCAAGTTAGCTGCTTGTCAAAAAGTATACCATATTTTTGGGCATCTTTCCTTATCTGCAGAGGGCAAAGCACAATTTCTCCCAGCTCAGCTTCGTTCAAACCAGGCATTTTTTTACCCAAGGAAAACGACAAAACGTTGGGCACGTTGCTTTTCTTACGATGTTTTTTGTTCAGCGCTTTTGCCTCTATGGGGCCCACAAGCGCAATCGAAAGCCCAACCCCCCGTTTCCCTTCCTTTCGCAATACGCTTTCTGCAGTCTTTCTCAACGCATTTTCGTCTATCTGTACTCGAGTTCTGTTGGAAACTTCAATCATTGGCAATCTTCTATTGTACACTGTCGAAAAAAAGGTGTAAATCTAAGGTATAAACACGGTATGATTTTTCGAGCAAGTATCGTTGCGTTTGCCTTTCTTATTCCTGCGGTGAGCTGGGGCTTTTTGCAGTGGGCAGACCAAGAACCAGAAACAGTAACCATACCACAAGCAGTACCCGCAGCACCAAAAGTAAAAGAGCCCCAAGAGCTTACGCTGCTCTTTGTGGGCGACATTATGTTAGACCGCGGCGTAGAGTATGAACTCAAGAAAAACGGGGCCGATTGGACGTGGCCTTTCCACCATATCGCAGATTTTCTCGCTAAAGCAGACCTTGTATTCGGAAACCTGGAAAGCCAAATTTCAGACAAGGGAGTAAACGTAGGAAGCATTTATTCGTTTCGCGCCGACCCCCAATCTATGCAGGCCTTAACCTATGCAGGATTCGACGTACTCTCGGTGGCAAACAACCATAGCTTTGACTATACCAAACAGGCCTTTGAAGATTCCAAAGCAAGACTGCAGCAAGCAGGCATTATGCCGCTTGCCGACGAACTTGTTATCAAAGAACTCGAGCACGCCACAATAGGATTCCTCGCCTACAGCAATTTCCCTGGCCCGGCTTTAGTTGATTGGAATAACCTCAACCAGGTTATCAGAAACATCCGCCAGTCGGCAGAAAAAGTTGATATCCTTGTGGTTTCTTTGCACGCAGGCGAAGAATACCAGCCGCAACCAAACCAATTTCAAAAAGCCTTTGCCCGGGCTGCTATTGATGCCGGAGCAGATATTATTGCGGGCCACCACCCCCACGTTCTCCAGCCTTTGGAGCAATACAAAGAAGGCTGGATTGCCTACAGCTTGGGAAATTTTGTATTCGACCAAAAGTTTTCGGAAGAAACCATGCGCGGCGCCATTCTCAAAGTCGTAATCGCGGACAAAAAAATAAAGGAGGCCTCCCTCCTCCCCACCAAACTCAACGACTCATATCAAATTGAACTCGTTCAGTAAACAAAAACCCCGACGGTACCGTCGGGGCTAGCTTTCTCCTCCTGCCAGCTGTTGTTTTACGATTTGGCTTACCTGCCCGCCGTCGGCCTTGCCTTTTGTTTGCGGCATTAAAGCCGCCATTACTTTTCCCATGTCTTGCGGGCTCTGCGCCCCGGTTTTTGCAATGGCTTCTTTGACCAATTTGCGGATTTCTTCTTCTGCCATTTGTTCTGGCAAATAGCCTTGGATAATTTCCAGCTCTTTGCGCTCTTTGGCAGCCATGTCTGGCCTGTTCCCCTTTTCAAAAGCTTCGGCTGCTTCTTTGCGCTTTTTTGCTTCCCCAAACAGCACGGCTTGAGCTTCTTCGTCTGTTACCTGCTGGCCTTTTTCTTTTTCTTTGTTTATCAACGCAGCCAAGAGCATGCGCAATGCTCCTGTTTTGATCTCGTCTTTGGCCCGCAACGCGGCTTTCAAATCTTCTTGTATTCGAGCCTTCATCTATTTTGGCTTTTTTCACCAAGCTTTACCGCCTTTTCGTATTCAGCGCGTTTTTCGATTCTGCGCAGCGTGGCTTTGCGCTGCATCTGCTCGGATTTTGGCCGGTTGTAAAACACCGACTTTTTGGCCGCTATCAAAATGCCACTTTCTCGTAAGCGTTTGGTGAAACGGCGAATAAGCGTTTGGTTGGTTTCGCGTTCTCCTCTTCGAATTTCAAATGTCATGGTCTCTCTATCCTGCAAGCAAGTGCATATGAAGATGGTCTACTTCCTGGCCCCCTTCTCTGCCTACGTGCATTGCAAGTTTATATCCTTTTAGTTGTTTTTTGTTGGCGACCTTTTGAGCGCAAAGTAACAATTTGCCCATCAGTTCTGTATCACTTTCTGGCACTTCTTGCAAGTTTTCAATATGCTTTTTGGGAATAATCAGCAAGTGCAAGGAAGCCTTAGGGTTAATATCGGGAAACACCATAAAGTGCTCGTCCTCGTGGACTATTTCGGCGGGCGCTTTCCTTTCTGCTATTTTGCAGAAAATACAGTCTTCCATGTTATTTCTTGAGCCGCTTTTTTATCTCTTCCACCACGTTTTCTGACTTCACGTTTTGCTGTTCTCCCGTATCCATTTTTCGAATTACAATGGTGCCGTCCAGCACTTCGCGCTGGCCCAAGATAAGCGTGTACTCCACCTCCAGCTTATCGGCTCTTGCCAGTTGCGTGCGCAAAGAATCCCTCCCCAAAGACTCTGCAATAGGAATTCTGGCTTTTCGGAATTCTTCCATAAGCTTTAAGCTCTTTTTCTTGGGCAAGTCGCCAAGCTGCGCAAGAAACACTTTTACTGGCTGCTCTGGGACGCCGGCAAGCTGCATTTCTTTCATAAGGCTCAAAATGCGCTCTACTCCGGCAGCAGCTCCGGAAGCAGGCACGTCTTTCCCTCCGAGCATGCGGGCCAAAGCGTCGTACCTTCCCCCTCCCACCAAAGCGCTGCGTTGTACAACTTCGCCTTCCACAGAAGTTCCCTCCATAACTTTGTCTGAAAACACTTCAAATACGGTCTTTGTGTAGTAGTCGAGTCCGCGCACTAAATAAGGGTCTAAGTGATATGGCAAGTCGGCTTCGTCCAAGAACTCCAGTAGCGACTTAAAGTGCGTTTTGCACTCTTCGCACAAGTGATCGATAATCTGGGGAGCCTGCGATCGCACCCGCTGGCACTTTTCTTCTTTGCAGTCTAACGTACGCAAAGGATTTTCGCGGATTCTTCGCCTGCAATCGGCGCACAAAGAGTTTTGCCGCGGGCGCAAGTAGTTAGAGAGCAGTTTCTTGTAATAAGGGCGGCACTGGTTGTCGCCAATGCTGTTTACTTCGATTATCAAATGGGAAAATTTTAAATCTTTGAGTATGGCGTAAAAAATTTGGATTATCTGGGCGTCTATTGCCGCCGATTGCTCTCCGAATACCTCAAAATCCAGTTGGCGGAACTGGCGAAAACGGCCAGCTTGAGGATGTTCGTATCGAAACAAAGGCCCGTAGGAGTAAAGCTTCACGGGCTGGGGCAGATTTATCATGCCGTGCTGAATGTAGGATCTCACGATGCCTGGGGTAAATTCGGGGCGTAAGGCCAAAGCATCGCCCCCTTTGGTTTTAAACGCGTACATTTGCTTTTCGACAATGTCGGTAGTGGCACCCGTACTTTTCTCGTACAAAGCGGCGTCTTCCACCATGGGCGTCTCAATTTTTCCAAAACCGTAAAACTTGGCAACGTCGTCCACTACCCCATAGATTTTTTCATACAAAAACTGGTCTTCTGGCAAGACATCGTGCATTCCTGTAGGAGTCTGAAATTTGAGTTTTTTGCTCATAGCGATTCGTACTCTGGCGCCTCCACTTTCGCAAACGCCGAAATCGGGAATACCCGCAGCAATACGCGCCCAATAATCAAGTCTTCAGAGAGTGTTCCCCAACTTCGAGAATCAGACGATTCCGGCCTGTTGTCTCCCATTACGAAATATTCGTTTGGCCCAAGAGTCGTCTGTACCGATCCCGGAGTATCGAGCAAAGAAAGATATTCCCTTTCGTCGAGGATAACCTCTTCTTGCCCGCGATACACGCCCACCTTTCCTGCTTCCACGACTACGGTTTCTCCCGGCAGGGCGATAATTCGCTTAATGTACCTGTCGGCAGGATTGTTGGGGAATTTAAAAACAATAACTTCGCCGCGCTGTGGCTCCCGGAACCGATACGAAAGCTCGTCGACAATGAGATAATCCCAATTGTGAAAGTTAGGCTCCATAGAGGCTCCCCTTACTAAAAAGGGCTGGAACACAAACAGGCGCATGCCTACCACCAATACCAACGCAATAACGGCAATTTTGGCGATTTCCCAAAGAAAAGAAAGGGTGCTTTTCATATTACTCCCCTATTATACCCAAATATGTTCTTTTTTGCAAGATTCGGTTATACTATCTCAATGTATCTTATAGCCGGCCTCGGCAACCCAGGAACCCAATACGCGAAAACTCGCCACAACGCAGGGTTTTTGGTGGTGGACACCTTTGCCAAAGAGTTTGGATTCCCTGCATATAGTCTCGACCAAAAGGCAAACGCGCTTGTTGCAGAAAACATTCTTAGCCACATGAAAGTGATGCTGGTCAAACCACAGACCATGATGAATGCCTCTGGCAAAGCCATACGAGTTCTCGTACAGCGCCACGGCATAAGAGACTGGCTGCTCACGCCTTCGGGATCTGCAAAGCTCCAACAGCGGCACTCCCAAAGCGCCCGAGGAATACTCAACACTCCTGTCGCCTTTCTCAAAAGGCAAACAGGGATTATGCAGGCTTTGTCGCCCATGCGGGCAGAGCGCGAACCCAGCTATCTTATTGTGGTTCACGACGACCTTGATTTGGCTCTGGGGAAAATCCGCATTTCCGTGGGGTCGGGATCTGCCGGGCACCGGGGAGTGGAATCTGTTATACAACAATTGGGCAACAAAGATTTTGCCAGAATACGCCTGGGCATTTTGCCCAAAGAAAAACCTTCCGATGTGGAAGATTTTGTACTCAAGCGCTTTATGCCCGAAGAAGAACCTATTGCGCAGCAAGCAGTTCTCAACGCTGTGCACGCCCTCGAACTCATCGTTACTGACGGCATAGAAAGGGCAATGAACGAGTACAACTAAAAGAAAAAGTCGGCGGAACCATGGTTCCGCCGACTGGTTTTTATTCGGGTGGTGGACCAATAAATCGGTAGCCTACTCCATGCACCGTAGCGATCAATATTGGATTCTTGGCATCGTCTCCTAGTTTTTGCCGCAGTCGTTGGACATATTTTTGGACTATCTTCTCGTCACGATAGTTCGCCCCCCACACTTCACTTTTCAAGGTTCCCTTAGAAACTACCCTGTGCCTATTGCTCACTAAAAGATAAAGCATCTCAAACTCCGTAGACGTCAACTCTATCTTTTTCCCTGCCAGGAAAAGCTCTTGTGTTCCTGACTTAAGCAACAAGTCGCCGACCCGCAAAGAAGACTTCTTTGTTGACACACCTGCAACCTCTGGCGCCTGAAGCCTACGGAGTACCGCGTATGTTCGAAGCATCAATTCCGATAGATCTACAGGTAAACGAATGTAGTCATCCGCCCCTGCGGCAAAAGCAACAGCTAAGCGCACATTGTCTCCCTGTGTTTTCTCGGCAAGAACGATGATGCCAAGTTGTGAGGAACGAATTCCACGGATTACCTCTTCGAGGTTTGCATCCGCCAAATCCGAGC
>Ga0209542_10008147_pt1 | contig 19671 bp, 16 predicted proteins | sample RifCSPhighO2_01_FD_184028 | JGI IMG/M metagenome (GOLD analysis project Ga0209542, IMG submission 184028) | Soil microbial communities from Rifle, Colorado - Rifle CSP2_plank highO2_0.1 (SPAdes) (version 2) | ecosystem: Environmental > Terrestrial > Deep subsurface > Rock core/Sediment ...
TATCAGCTACATTTGGAAAACGGGCAAAAGAAATACGCCTCAAAAAAGGCATGTCGCAGGGCGATCTTGCCAAAATTTTAGGCGTTCACCCGACCTATATTAGCGGTATTGAGCGCGGCATGCGTAATATGGCATTAAAAAACATTGAACGCCTCGCAAAAGCCCTCGGCGTGCCGATTGAGGACTTAATAAAATAGCCATGTCCGATTTTTTAAAAACATACCTTGCGCATAAGCTGACGGAGAAAAGACCGGTTTCCGATCCGGAGAAACTAAATAATTCTATCCGTTCAGCGAACATTGATTTGAACCCGCACCAAGTTGATGCGGCAATCTTCGCGTTCAAAAGCCCTCTTTCAAGAGGAGCGATTCTCGCCGATGAAGTCGGTTTGGGAAAAACGATTGAGGCAGGATTGATTATTGACCAGCTTTATACGGAAGGCCGTCAAAGCATTTTGATATTAGTTCCCGCTTCACTTCGCACTCAATGGCAAGATGAATTGCTCAATCGGTTCAGTTTGCCGAGCGAAATAATGGACGGCTCTATATTAAAAAAGAGACAAAAAGAACAGATGGCAGAAAATCCGCTGAAAGACGGCGGCATTTTTATCGCCTCCCACAACTTCGCGTATCGCTATGACTATATTTGTGCGAACATTGTGTGGGACTTGGTAGTCATTGATGAGGCGCACCGAATGAGAAATGTTTGGCGGAAAACGAATAAAACGGCAAAGAAAATAAGAGAAGTAATTAAGAACAGGCCGAAGGTATTGCTCACTGCGACCCCGCTTCAAAATAATCTTATGGAGTTATACGGCCTGACAAGTTTTCTTGACCAAAACTATCTCGGCACGGAGTTTTCATTCAAAACTCTTTTTGCTAATCCCGTAAAGAAGCGGGGCGAAATTGACCGGCTTAAACAATTAAGAGAGCGGCTGATGGGAACTATTGACCCCGCCACCGGCGCAGTAAGCGGCGGCATCTTAACCCGCACATTGCGCAAACAAGTTGTTGGGCTTGTGGCCTTCACAAACAGATATAGCATTACAGAAGATTTCGCGCCGAACGAAGACGAAATAGAGCTATATGATGCGGTAGGCAATTACTTGCGCCGCCCGTTTCTTGCTTCCACAAGGGCAACCCAGCGAAATATGATGGAGCTTGTCTATCGGAAAATTCTCGCAAGCTCAAGTTTCGCCATAGCAGGAACGCTCTACAATGTCGCTCACTTTTTAGCTAAGCGTCTTCAAACTGAATTTGCCGTGTCGGTAGATGAAGTCAATCAAGTAGCTGATAACTTACGAGGCGAACTTGCGGCCAAGCGCGGAAAAGAACATCAAAAAATAATTTTCCCAAAATACGAAAAGATTGCTCCAGAAGCCGAGCAGGAAGTTTTGCCCGGCTTGGACGATGTAGAAACGAATTTGGAAAAACTGGCAGAAGAAAATCAAGATGCTGACGATCTCGGTGAAGATGAGTTGCTCCCCGATGAAACTAAAAAGTTTGAGGAGAGAGAAATTGACCATAAGTTCACCAAAGAAGAAGTGATACAGGAGTTCAAGGATGTTCTCTCGTATCACCATCTCGCAAACACAATTGATAAAAACCAAAAAAGTCAGGCATTGGTTCGTGTCCTTGATAAAGTATTCAAATACGCTGATAAGAAGCAGTGGCCGCAAAAGGCGGTGATTTTCACCGAGTCGCGCCGTACACAGGATCATCTTGAAAAACTGCTGGGCGGCGTAGGCCACGAGCTTATTCTTTTCAACGGCAGTAATGCGAGTAAGCACGCACAAGAAATTTTCACCGAGTGGCAAAAAGAGTTTCCCAAAGAAGCCGAAAGAGGAACGAAAGGCATCAACTTACGCAAAGCTCTTATATGGAAATTCAAGGACATTAAAAAAGGTATTTTGATAACAACCGAAGCGGGCGCGGAAGGTTTGAACCTCCAATTTGCCAACATCGTTATTAACTACGACTTGCCGTGGAATCCTCAAAGAATTGAACAGCGCATTGGCCGTTGCCATCGCTACGGACAAAAGCTTGATGTGCTTGTTATCAACTTTCTCAATAAAAAGAATTATGCCGACCAGCGTGTTTATGAGTTGCTATCGGAAAAAATAAAATTATTCGGAAATCTTTTTGACTTTAGCGATAAGGTGCTTGGCACAGAGCAATTAACCGACGATGGCTATGAAGTAAGAGAAATTGCTCTCGGCGGTTTAGGAGCAGGTCTTGATTTTGAAAGAAAAATTCTTGATATTTACCGCCGTTGCCGCACGGAACAGGAAATAGAACACGGCTTCCAGCAACTACAACTGGAGCTTTCGGATATTATTAAAGAAAAGATTGAAGATGCCCAACGAAAAGTCATTCAACATTTTGACGAGGAAGTGCGTCTTAAATTGCGCATCAGGCAAAAAGAGCTTACCGATTCGCTTGATCGCTTTGATTCACAACTGAAAAAATATTTAGCAATCTCTTTTGGGGATGGTATCCATCCGATTTCCGGCAATGTGTTTGATTACAACGGCACTGCTTACTTTCTCGGCCGCCTTGCTGATGAAGACAAAGAAAAAGGATATAAACCGGCGCATATAAAAGAGCCGTTTATCAAGGAGCGTCTTGAAGCAGACAGGAAAATAAAGTCTCTTTTGGGGCAAGTTTCTCTCCGCCACGATAGCAGTAAAGAACATCGGCCTTTTGATGATTTAGTCGGTAAAGAGTGTCAGCTTGTCGCTGAACTCTTGAAGTGCGAACGCAAAACTATAAACGACACAAAGGAAGAGTTTGAAAAAATCATCCTTACGGGTTTTGTAAATCAGGGCGCAAAGTGGGAACAAATACCAGCTTCGCGGCTTGAGAGATTATTTGACCTTGATGTTGTGAGTGAAGACAAAAATGAATTTCGCCTCCGCGATGAGTTAGAAGACGCAACATCCCTTCAACTGAAAAGCGCACAGGAAGATGTGAACTCTGAAAATGAGAAGTATATTTTTGAAGAAATGGATCGCCTTGACCAATTCGTGGAAGAATCCTTGCTAAAATTTAGACAAGAAATGGACAAGCGAGAAAAAGAGATAAAGGAATTACAGAAAACGATGCGTGCTTCCCGAACACTTGGCGCGCACGAGCGCGATCAGATACAAGCGGACATAGACAAAAAACAAAAGGAACTTTTCAAGGCGCAGAAGCGATACATTCAAGCGCAACAAGAGCAATTCATAGATAAGGACAAAAAGGTTGCTGACTTGCGCAACAAGCTACAAATGAGTTTTGGCCACGAACGGATAGCTTCGGTAAAATTTACTATAATTTCATAAACGGCTTATGAACATAACGATTGAACTGCTAAAACAGAAAATTGCGAAGATAAAAGATACAGCCACAGAGCGTTCGTATTACCCACTCTTGTGCGGATTCTTTGAGGAGTATGCGAAAAGTGGCACGCTGAAATTCCGCGATCCACGGGCTACGCCGGAAGAAACATCAACTCAATACGAACACAAAGTCGGATTTCCCGATATTACTATTCGCAACGGCAACGATCTCATCGGTTGGATTGAGGTAAAGACTCCACAGGAGAATCTCAACGCAGAAAAATTCCAAGAGCAATTTTCAAAATATAAGGAGTCGCTTGAAAACATCATTTTCACCAATCTCCGCGAGTGGCAACTCTGGCAATGGGAGGAAGGCGAACCAAAAAAGACAGCCGAAACATTTTTTGACCTGACCGAGATTAACAACGCTTCAAGCGAGGAGCTTGAACTCTTTCTGACAAAATTTTTTGAAGGCCGCGCATATCAGACGCGAACGCCAAAGCAACTTGCTCTTGCTCTCGCTAAAAAAACACGGCTATTGTCCAAACAAGTTGAAGAAGCGTTAGAAAAGAGCGAGGCAAATTCTGATTTGAGGAAACTTAAAGAGACATTTGAAAAAACACTCATTCAAGATATTTCCGAACATCAATTTGCCAATATGGTAGCCGAGACGATGGCCTATTCTTTATTTCTTGCCGCACTTGAACATTCCCGTCGCGATGGGGCAGAGCTTACGCTGACAAATGCGATTGATTACCTTCCAACCAATGTTCCGATTCTCGCCGACCTCTACTCGCTCATCAAGAAAGTATCAAGCACCATCCCGACTATTTACGAAGCAACACGACTCTTGGTAGATCAACTAAACGCTTCGGAGATTGAGCGAATCCACCAAAAACTTGTGGAGCATAAACCGGGCGAAGACCCTGTTATCCAATTCTATGAGCCGTTTTTGAAGGAATACGATCCCAAAGAGCGCGAGGCGCGCGGAGTGTATTACACTCCCAAGCCGGTAGTGGACTATATCGTCAAAAGCGTTGATTGGCTTCTACGCAATAGGTTCAACAAGGCAAAAGGCCTTGCTGACGAATCAGTCCATCTCCTTGATCCGGCAACCGGCACGGGGACATTCTTGATGTCCGCAATTCAAGAGATTTACGCGAATATCAAAAAAGAAAACTCATCGCTCGGCGATGAAATGGTCAAGCGGGAGTTTAACCGTGTCGTCCTTTCACACATTCTCAAACACTTTTATGGCTTTGAACTTCTTATCGCGCCGTATGCTATTGCGCACCTTAAACTAACGCTTGAGGTGGAACGCCTCGGTTTTGACTTCGCAAATACTAAAGACGATAACGACAAAGACAATGACCGCTTCAAAGTATATCTCGCCAACACTTTGGACGATCCGAATAAACCGCCGCAAAAACTTTTTGGGTTTGATTCCATTCCGCAAGAGTCGGAAAAAGCGCGAGAAGTAAAAAAGAACGCGCCTATTTTGGCAATTGTCGGCAACCCGCCTTATTCCAACTTCGGCCGGATGAATCGGGGCGAATGGATTTTGGATTTATTGAAGGATTATAAAAAAGACCTCAAAGAAAGAAAAATCAATCTTGATGATGACTTTATCAAGTTCATTCGCTTCGCGCAGTGGAAGTTGGAGCAAACTGGTCAAGGGATTTTTGCGATGATTACGAGCAACACTTTCATTGATGGCATAACCCATCGCCAAATGCGCCGTTCTCTAATGGATACCTTTGACGAGATTTATATTTACAATCTTCACGGCAACAGCCGCAAGGGAGAAATCGCGCCCACTGGTGGAAAAGATGAAAATGTTTTTGACATTCAACAAGGTGTTTCAATAAATATATTTGTGAAGCATCCTGAAAAACAAAATGAGACAATCGTAAAATACTGCGATCTATGGGGCTTGCGCGAAAATAAATTCGCTACGCTTTTGGATGAAAACTTTGGAGAGACAAAATGGCAGGTTCTATCGCCCAAAGAGCCTAATTGGTTTTTTGTGGCGAGAGATACAGATGTTGAACAAGAATACAATCAGTTTCTGGGAGTATCAGATATTTTTCCTATTAAAAATAGTGGCATAGAAACACAGAAAGATAATGTCGCTATTCAATTTAGTAATGAGGAATTAGAAGCTATTGTAAAAGACATAATCAATCTTTCAGAGGAAACATTCAAGCAAAAATATCAAATTTCTGATTCACGGGATTGGAAGTTTAATTTAGCGAGAGAGGATGTAAAAACTCACCAAAAAGCAACAACTAAAATTCAATATCGTCCGTTTGACTATCGCTATACACTTTTTACCGGCAAATCAAAAGGATTTATAGCGTATCCAAGAGCAGAAATTATGAATCAAATGTTAAAAGAGAATCTATCTTTGTTGACTTGTAGACAACTTGCTATTGATGGCTTTCATCATATCTTTATATCAAAAAATATTAGTGAGCGTTGTTTGGTATCTATTAAAACAAAAGAGGTGGGCTATGTTTTCCCGCTTTATCTCTACCCCGATAAAGGTGAGTCGTTGTTTGTTGGTGCAGTGGGTAATATTCCAGCGGCTCGGCAACCAAATATAAGTTTAACTATTGGGCGTGAAATCGCTCAAAAAATCGGCAGAGTATATTATCCGGTAGCAGAATATCAAACTAAAGATGGCGATACTCGCCTCACGCCGGAAGAAATATTTTATTACGCTTATGCGATATTCCACTCGCCGACTTATCGCTCGCGCTATGCTGGACAACTCAAGATTGATTTTCCACGCCTACCGCTTACGAGCAACAAAGAACTTTTCGCGCAACTGGTCGCGCTTGGGAACGAGTTAGTAAATCTCCATCTTCTCGGCGAGAACCCTTTTGATAAATCAAAAACTATTCTTGATGAACAGGAGAAATGGGGTATAAAAATTGGCGGTGAGAAACCGGCCAATCTTCCCGATTGGCAAGTCGCCGATGTTAGCTATAACGAGAAAGACAAGCGCGTTTATGTGAACAAAGGACAATTCTTTGAAGGCGTGGAAAAAGAAGTGTGGGAGTTTATGATAGGTAGCTACCAAGTATGCGAGAAGTGGCTTAAGGATCGTAAGAAAGCCGAGCGCGCGCTTTCTACTGACGACCTAAAACACTATATGAAAATCATTGTTTCGCTCCGCGAGACAATTCGTGTAATGAAAGAAATAGATCAGGCCATTCCGTCTTGGCCGCTTGAATAAATTATTATGGCCAGCGAGCTTATCAAAAAACATCTTGAGGAGTTAAAAAGTCAAAAGAGATTTGACGATGGCTTTATTGATATTCTCACAGAAGCCAACGAAACGAGCGAAGAAGGCGCAACGACCGCAAGCCGGATATTAGATTTAGTTAAACAGCGTTATGTTGAAAGTAAAAAGAATAAATCTTAGTGGTTTTCGGGGGATTCTTAATCCCCAAGAACTGAACTTCATCGTTAAGGGAAGCGATGAGCCGCGCTCTCTTGTTTTGTTTGGCCTCAATAGCTCCGGCAAGACATCGTTCGTTGATGGTCTTGAGTGGTTTCTGTCGGAGGAAAGCAAGATTGAATGGCTACAACGCGAAGAAGCATATCAGAAAGCTTATCCGCATCAAGCGGCGAAAGATAAAAACATAGAGAGCTTTGTTGAGGTTGATTTTCACGACACGATAAACAAAACAAATTCGCTGACAAAAACCTTCAATCATAACGCCGTCAAAACTCCGAGTTTGTCCAACGAGGACGGCTTCAAAAAAATATACTCCGCCTTTGTTATTCGTCCGTATTTCCGCTATTTAGAGGTTATTGATTTTGTTGTCAGCACCGCAGGCGATAAATATGAAAGATTAGCTCAATGGATGGGCTTCGGAAGCGAGTTTGAGTTTCAAGAAAAAATATCGGTGAAAGTATTACAAGCCCTTAAAGATTACGAAAAAGATTTGGCGGGGAAAGTATCAACTCTTGAACAAAAGGTGTCGGTATGGATTAACAGCGGAACGGCCATTGAGGGCGAGGTACTCCGCTTTTGTAATGAGATTCTTAAACAAAACAAAATAGACGAATGTAAAAAGTTGAGCGATGCGTGGCTGAAAATTCCCGAAATGAGTAAAAAGAAAATTGCCTCGTCGGTTGGAGTAGTAATAGAAAAACTCACACGAGCCGAAAACGATATTCATATTCTTTCCGCACTTGACGAGGAACTTCCCGAAAAACTGGAAGCTCTTGAAAAGAAGATTGCGAACTTTAGGAAAGATAGCAATCTGGCGGCGCAGGTTGATGTTATCGGACTATACGACAAGGCGTTAGATATTCTTACAAGGCAAACGGACGCAAACACGAAGTGTCCGGTTTGCGGCAAGGAATGGGAGAGAGAAAAGTTAATGGATCATATCAAAGGCGAGTTGGAATTGTTGAAGAAAACAAAAGAAGAAAAAGAGGCCATAGAAAAGGAAGCGTTGTCTTTGAAAAACGGAATAAGCAGAGAGATAAATTCGGTAAAAACGCTCCTCTCGCACTATGAAGAAATAAAAAAACATATTAGCTACACCGAAACCAAAGCGTCGGAGAGCTATTTGAAAGCTCTAAATGACTTATCCGACGCCCTCGGTCGTGTTCCAGCCGATACTGCGACGCAGATCAAGCTGGATATATCTGTGGTGGGTGAAGCAATTATAGAAGCTTCAAAAAACGACGGGAGAATTAAGAAGTATAAAAAAGAGATTCAGCCGTCAGCCGAAGATACAAAATTGATTGAAGATATTGAAAAACTTACCCAAGTAAAAAATGACTGGCAGAGTTTGGAAGACGCAAGGTCTGAACAGAAATTTGCCATCGAGGAAGTCAATAAGTTTTATGTCCTGAAGGATGAAGTGATAAAGACCATTCAAGACAATGTTGAATCACGCTTTAAGGAAATATCAGAACGCATAGGCAAGTATTTTAGCGTATTAAGAGATGATAAAGACATTACCGATATTGAAATAAAACTTAACAAAGAGAAAGGCAAGGCGGCAGGCCGCACCGCAGAGATTCAACTTAACTACTACAACATTTCTGTAAAGCCAGCTTACAAGGTATTGAGTGAATCATTGCTCAATAGTTTGGGTTTAGCTATCTACTTTGCCTGCGTCAAGCAATTCAATAGCGAATGTAAATTTATTGTTCTTGACGACATAATGAACAGCTTGGACATTGATAAAAGAGATACCCTGCTTGATTTGATTGAAAAAGAATTTCCCGACTATCAAATTATAATTTTCACTCACGACCTTTATTGGTTTCAAAAAATTATCAGGAGATTTCCCGACTGGATACATAAGAAAATAAAAGGTTGGGATTATCTTGGTGGCGCAAAGATTGATTCCGTAACGACCACAAAAAACGAAATTGACGAGTGTTTGGCCGATTCTATGAGAATTGATGAGGGTGGCTGGAAATTAGGCCGCCACGCCGAAAGTATTTTGAACGAGCTGTGCGAGGGCTTGTGGGCGGTGGTGCGTTACCGCTATACGAAAAACGATCCGCCCACGATGGAAGAACTTTTTGATGCCCTGTGTATTCGCCTGAAAGCATATCCGGTAGCTCAAAAAGTGCTAAACACTAAAAAATACGAGCCAACACTACGCAATTTCGTAACACACGCACGGAATAATCAACCGGCGGCTCTATCGCCGCAAGATATTAAACGCGCTTCCGATGAGTGGTTTTCTTTAGAGGCAGAGTTTTGGTGCGATAAGTGTAATCAATTCATTGAATATCATAAGAGCAAGGATAAATTTGAGTGCCGATGCGGTAATAAAAAGTTTGAAGCGGTGAAAGTTTCTAACTAAGGGAGTTGCCGATCTGAAAATCGGCAAAAGTTTTTAACACGCGCACGGGTAGGGTGGGGCAAGTGTTATGTATTGCGTTACGACCTCCCCTCCAAAAAAATCTCCCTCCAAAAATCTTCGGCTTTTGAATTTTCGAACCTCACCTTAAAAAAACGCGGAGCGTTCGGAATTGCCCAAAACCATTGGCTTTCTTTGGCGAACGCCAAAGAAAAAATTTCTAAAAATGACCTGACTTTAATTCTGGTGCCGAGGGCCGGAATCGAACCGGCGACCCCTTCCTCTTCAGGGAAATGCTCTACCAACTGAGCTACCTCGGCATAGCACTAGCTACTAACAGCTAGTGGTTATTGGCTGATGTTTAAAATTTTTAAAAGTGACTGCACTTCCGGTATTTGCTCCACCCCTTGCAGTCCACCGACTCCTTTTGAGATTGACCCATAGGTATCGCCAAAAGACTCAATAAACGGCTGAATAAAGTAATACGCCCCCACCGCAGTGCCAAGAATGAAAAGCCAATACACGATACTAAAGAAATTCCCCCATCTCATGCCGCGTTGAATTCTTTTCAATATTTTATTGTTTTCTTTCGCCAACTCAAGCTCTTTTTCTAAAAGCTCTTTTGTCTCAATTTCTTCCATAAAAGCCATCATAACAAAATAGAAAATCAAAAGAAAGTCTGATTTTGGTGGAATTATAAAACTCTGCTCGAACATTTTTTGAACGGAACTGACCGCCTCCGCTTCGCTCCGTGGTTAATTGGTATTCAATTTTGGGGGTAAAAACGAATTCGCGATTTCGCATTTTGGCGGAAGAACATTTTTTAATTCAACACAGAATCCTAGAAAAAGCTCTAAAATATGGGCTTTTTCTGTTAGCCCAGTTTCTATTGACCTAAAGGTGCAAATATGCTATACTGTAAAAAACGTCATCGGAATTAACCCGCTGACCTTGGCGGTAAAGTACCGCCGAGGTCAGCCTTTGAAGGGAATAGGAACGATGCGCTTGTACAAGATCAAGACCCACTTCTATGGCAAAGACCTCAACAAGGAGGCGAGCCTCGGATGCGTGGTCGCTGAAAACGACGACGGAATCTACGACCACATCAACAAGAGGCACAAATACGACGAGTGGCCGGAATTCGTCCAAATGAGTCGCGAGGAGATCATCGCCGCGAAAGGCGACTACAACTCCGAGTACATGGGCGAGTTCTACGACCAGAAGTACGGCTGGGAAGATCTCGGCGAAGTGTCGGACGAAGACATCGCCGGCCTGAGGAGGTTGAAGGTTCTCCCCGAGTGAGTCAGCGCTCGCCAACGTCTCACATCCGAGCCCCTTGCAGGACACGTTTCTGCTTGGGGCTCTGCTTTTTTCTAAAATTGAAATTATTTTCATAATCCTATATTCTTTAGATATTCGTTTTGTGAATCCTTGGATTGAATGCCGCCAGAAAGACTTGAAATTGTCAGCGGTGCGGCTCCGCCGCCTTTCCGGATTTTCGCGAGGAGATTTCCTCGCCGCCTGCGGCGGCGAAAACGGTTCGGACTAATTCAAGAATACTGCACCGACAAAGTATGAGTAAGTTCCCCTGTCCACAGGGGCCTTTGGCGTCAATTTGCCTTTTCTAGTAGACTTAAAAGAAGTCCTATGGCTGACGAAAAACAAAACAAAAAAGTACTTATTATTGAAGATGATAAATTTCTCGGAGAGCTTTTGTATAAACGCCTCTCACAGGAGAATTTTTTCATAGATTTGGCTACTGATGGTGAGTCGGGTATCACAAAGGCAGTTGAATTAAGGCCCGACATCATTCTTTTGGACATTCTTCTTCCCGGTATGAATGGCTATGCGGTACTTGAAAAATTAAAAGCAGATCCGGCGCTTAAAGATATACCGGTTATCATTCTTTCAAATTTGGGACAGAAAGGAGAAATTGAAAAAGGTTTGGCGCTTGGGGCTGCAGACTTCCTTATCAAGGCAGAGTTTGACCTCAATGATATTGTGGGAAAGATTCAAGGAATCCTTAACAAGTAACCTTCTCAACAAACAAAAAATTCGCCACACAAAGTGGCGGATTTTTTGTTTATATTCAAAAAACCACTCCGATGCTCGCATCAGGGTAGTTCATTAAAAATAAGCCAATATTAGTATACCAATTATATATAGCCAAATTGGAAGCGGGATAATGGAAAAATAAAATGCCCCACGTATCATGTTTTTCTTTCGAAAATGATAGGAAAAAATAGACGACGTGATAGCCACAAAGGGGTACACCTGGGCTGCCCACACAAAAAGCTTAACCTCCCAGCTAGTACTTTCTACCATTAGTAGAGCACTTATAAAAGCAAAAGGCCAAAGCAGAAGTGTTAATAAGAATAAAACATTGAACACCCTTGAGGCAATTTTATCAACTTTATCTTCCTGATTCATGTTTTGTTTACTCTGCGTTTTACCGCGACCGTACTTTGAGCATTTGGACTTTGTTTGGCTATTGCTATGTAAAAATAAAAACAAACAATATTGCGCCAATAATACATATCAAAATTGGAAGTGGAATTAGGGATATATATAATGCCGTATTTGGCATATTTTTTTGGCGAAAATGAGAAGAAAAATTAAAGGAAAGAATAACCGAAAGGGGATATAAGATTAAGGTTGTTAAGAAAAAGAGTCCGGTTCCCCAGCCAAGGTCTCCGTCTCCTGCAAAGCCGGCAAGAATAAGAAATAAAGGCCAAAGTAATAGTGTTAGGGAGAATAAAAAATTGAATACCCTTGAAATTAAAGCATTTTTGTCCACCACATCAATTGTATTTGTGCGTGTGGTAGAGTCCCGTGTCTTAATTGTGGTGTTTGGCGTGTTTTCGTGCTGCAGTTTTTCTTGTGAAAAAAGCATAGACACAAGAAGGCCTATCGTGGATATCAGGGAAAATCCAGCTAAGACCCAAAAAACACCTTTAAGTGAAAATAAATTTGGAAAATCAAACACTCCCCACGTTAGTCCAAACATGGAGGCGATGAGTAGTACAATAAGACCGCTTGGTCGTCGCTTGTATAGTCCCCAGAACGAGGCAAGGAAGGGGATTGAAACTATAAAAGCAAGTCCGGTTGCGTTATATACTTGTTGAAGAAAAGGGCATTTTTTGTTACAACCCGCTGTATCTATGTAGCCGTAATAGAGAGACGCAACGGCCACTAGTATCCACCCCACCCCCACAATCCACAAAAGTATTTTTCTGCCTTTTTCGTAGTCCATGGTTTTGCTATTTTTTTGCTATCGCGACCGTACTTTGAGCATTTGGACTTTGTTTTTGTCTATCTTGGGAAGCTTGATAGTGAGAAGGCCGTGCTTTTCACTCGCCTCAGCTCCCTCGGACTCTATCTCTTGGGGGAGGAGGATGGTTCTTGAGAACGCTCCCCAGTAGAGTTCTTTATAGAAAAAGTCACCTTCGGAGATCTCGTGCTCGCTTTGGCGGTGGCCTTTGATGGTCACCATTTCTCGGTTGATTGAAATATCAAGATTCTCGGGTTTCACTCCTGCAATCATTGCTTGGATAATAATCTCGGAAGGGGTTTGGCTCATATCCACCGAGAGTTCTCCTTCGTCGGAACCATCTTTTAGCCATTCGTCTCCGCCCTCCTCGGCGTCACCGCCTTCTGCAACATCAGTGGAATACTCCTCATCCCGGTTGATAACGCCGGCAAGTTTTTCAAAAAATGAGCCCTTGTCTTTGAACATAAAGAATTAAAAATTAACGGAGAGCGCCGTCGACTCGCTTTATCTTTTCAAAAAATAAAAGCAAGAAAAGAACGACAAACCACAAGACGCCAAAAATAATAAAGATGTTTTCTCCTTTATTCATAATTATAGAAAGGTTGAAGAGCGCATGCAACACGATAGCTGTGCATATTCCTATGATAAGATACAGCTTTTTTGTTGCGGCGCTCTTATAAAAGGAAAGCCCCATGGCTATACCTATGGAGGCACTTGCGACGACATGGAGCACGGTAGCTCCAATAAAACGCAGATTTCCAGTTAGGAACCCTGCCACTGTTTCCCCTCCGGCAAGTGGGTTTATAAGAAAAAGGGTATTTTCAAGCGCAGCAAATCCCAAGGCCGCTGTCACCATATAAATGGCTGGGTCGATGGGCTCATCCAAGCAGACACTGCCATCCACGCAAAATTTTCTAAAAGCTATGAGATATGCCCCACCATACTTAAGGAGCTCTTCTATGGCGGCCCAGCTTACAAAGAGTAAAATACCTCCACCTAAAGCATTGTGGGCTAGTCTTTCAAAAAAAAGTGCAAAGCCAACCGCGACAGCACCAGCCAAAAATGTGGCGATGATGAGTCGCCTTGGTTCTGGACGGCGAGCGTCTTCTTTGAGCCAAAACCAAAGCCACACGAAGGCGGGTATTATTCCACCCAAAATCGCGAATAGGAGAGTAAATGGATCGAGAGAAGAAGGCATAGAGTTTAACAATTGACATTTGACAGGGCGCCAAGAGTCAAACGTTACTTGTTAATTGTCACGTGTTGTTTTGTGGCCATTGTTCAATAATGAGGTGATTGTCGTGGTCATTTTGAGGAAGCATTGACCAGAGTTCCTCGGTGATAAATGGCATGAAAGGATGAAGCAGTTTTAAAGAGGTAGCAAGAATGTGGTGCAGTGTCCATCGTGTTGAGCGCTTTGCGTCTTCATCATCACCGCTTACTATTGTCTTGCTTTCCTCAATAATAACATCTGCAAATGTATGCCATACATAATGGTATACCGTATCTGCCGCAAGATCGAGGCGGTGCTTTTCTATTGATGCTGTGATTTCTGCAGTGATGACGGAAAGCTCTTCAAGCCGTTTTTGGTCTATATCAGTGAGTGTTGGTTTGACCGAAGTATCCAATCCTTCGGTGTTTGAAAATACAAAACGTGAAATGTTCCAAAGCTTGTTCGCAAAATGTTTGTAGCCGCGAATCTTGTTTTCATCAAAGGTGATGTCGTTGCCGATTGCCGTTCCCGTCAAAAGCCCGATTCGGAGGGCATCTGCACCATATTGTTCAATGAGCTTGAGTGGGTCAATACCATTTCCCAGCGATTTACTAAATTTGCGTCCCTGCTTATCGCGCACAAGGCCATGAATTAGTACTGTTTTAAATGGTACTTGTCCTAAGTGAAAGCCGCTCATTAATATCATGCGGGAAACCCAAAGGTAGAGGATTTCATATGCTGGAGACATGAATGAGGTCGGGTGAAATGTCGCAAGATCTTTGGTTTTTTCTGGCCAACCAAGCGTTGAAAATGTCCACAATGCGGAGGAAAACCACGTGTCCAGCACATCTTCGTCTTGGCGCCACCCCGCTTCTTTGGGCATGGTTACATCAACCAGCATTTCTTCTTTGCGATACCAAACTGGGATTCTGTGCCCAAACCATATTTGTCGGCTGATACACCAGTCGTGCAGGTTGTTTATCCAGTGAAGATAAGATTTCTTAAATCTTTCTTGGGGCATTGTCACTGCGCCATTTTCGACAACTGCGCGCATCAATTGTTTGAGTGTGATTTCTGCTCCACTTTCAATGCCTGGAATTTCTGAGTGAGGGATAGTAAATGGTTTGTTAACACCAACCCACCACTGCAGTTTTGGTAGTGGCTCTATGATGGCCCCGGTTCTTTCTGAAGTAGAAACATTTTGTTTGATACTTTCTTCTTTTTCGAGCAATCCTTCCGATTTGAGCCATGCAACAACCTCTTCGCGTGCGTCTATTGTCTTTTTCTCGTTCAGTCGCCCAGCAACAATCATTTTGGCGTACTCGTTGATTACTTGCGGTCGAGGAAGATTATTTTTGTCGGCGATTTCCCAGTCTATGTGGCTATGCGCGGGTGTAACCCCAAGCGCTCCGGTTCCGAAATCTTTTTCAACGGATATATCTGCAACAATCTTTATATGAATCGGCACATCGCAAAAAACCATGTCGTATTCTTTGCCGATGTATTTTTTGTATCTTGTATCATCAGGATGCACCGCCACGGCAGTATCACCGACTTTTGTCTCGGGGCGAGTGGTGGAAATGGTAATGGGAAAATCTTTAGAGTATGTGAAGGTGTAGAGCGTCGCATCTCGCTCTTCGTAGACTACTTCGTCGTCAGAGATAGTCGTCTGGCCTTTGGGGTCCCAGTTGACGATACGATTGCCGCGGTAAATGAGGCCTGCGTCATACATGCGCTTAAACGCAGTGAAAACAGCGGCATTCCTCTTTTCATCAAGGGTGTATGCATAGCGACTCCAGTCAAGTGACGCCCCCATTTTCCGCACTTGAGTCAATATCGTATTTTCACTATTTTTTGCGTAATCAGTAACCCTTCGCACCAGCTCTTCACGCCCTAAATCATGGCGCGTCTTTTTTTCTTCCTTTAAAATATCTTTCTCAACACGGGCTTGGGTGGCGATTGCCGCAGAGTCGGTTCCGGGTATCCACAATGCTTTCTTTCCGCGCATTCGTTCAAATCGGATGATCGCATCTTGGAGAGAGTCTTCATATGCATGGCCTATGTGGAGAACCCCCGTGACATTGGGCGGGGGAAGCACGATAGAGAACGGCTCTTTGTGGCGCTCGGGAAGATTGTCTGGATTAAAAAAACCGCTTTCTTCCCAAAGCTTGTAGATTCTTTCTTCTGTCTCTTTTGGGTTGTATGGCTTCAGGAGCTTCTCATCCAACATTTCGCTATTGTACCATATTTTTGTTACCCCCTAAGCGCATATTGCCGTTTGCGGTCAATGCTTTTATGTCTATTGTTGGAAGTTTGTGTAGGTATCTTAGATATCCGGCCGCGGCTATCATAAGGGCGTTGTCACCAGTGAGGTTGATTGGCGCAATAAACAAGGATTCATCTTGTAGTTTGTCGCTGAGAGATTCTCTAATACGTTTATTTGCAGAAACACCTCCGCCAACAACAATGGCGTGAACTCCACAATCTTCTGCGGCCGCGACTGTTTTTTTGACCAGTACTTCTGTCACGGCCTCTTCAAATGCATATGCGACAGTTTTTTTTATTTCCGGTGTTAGCGTCTCTATTTTTTTGAGGGCATACAGGACAGCTGTTTTTAAACCAGAAAAAGAAAAATTGAAATCACCGGAATGCATCATGGGGCGAGGAAAGACAAAGCCATCAGTTTTGTTTTCTGATATGCGAACTTCTTCCGCAAGCTTTGAAATCTGTGGGCCGCCAGGGTAGGGAAGGTCTAACATGCGCGCTACTTTATCAAATGCTTCCCCTACGGCGTCATCCCGTGTTTGTCCCACTATTTCATATGTAAACCAGTCTTTTGAGAGCACTAGTTCTGTATGGCCACCCGAAATCAGTAAAGCAAGTATTGGAAAGGTGATGGGTTGTAGGTTGTAGGTTGTAGGTGCTGTGGACCCTTCGTTTTTTTCTGCGTCTTTCTGCGATTTTTTCAGCAAAGCTGAAAAAATATGTCCTTCCATGTGGTTTACTGGCATGACGGGCTTTCCCCACGTCGAAGAAAGCGCTTTGGCAAAATTTACGCCGACCCAAAGCGCTGGCTCAAGCCCGGGGCCATTGGTGACAGCAATGAGGTCTATATCTGGTGTCTCTATTGTTGGAATAAAGTCTTCAAATTGTTTCAGAAGTTCGGGTTCGTGCTCTAAAATAAGTTGTAGGTTATAGGTTGTAGATTCTAGGGTGTTTTTTGGCTGTAGAAGATTTGATTCTTCCAGTGCTTGTTTGAGAAGCGGAATTAGATTTTTCGCATGTTCGCGTTTCGCAAGAGAGGGGAAAACACCGCCATACTGCGCGTGGAGCGCGACTTGCGAAAGGACAAGATTTGAGAGTACAGAAAAACGAGGATTGTGTATATCCTCTGTCCCTTCAATTATCGCTATTGCTGTTTCATCACACGATGTTTCGATGGCCAGAATTTTCATGACTGTCTAAAAAAGTACCCTGTGAAACCTTGACACGAAGTAAATTTGATTATAGGATATTCGTCAGCATATCGCAAACGAGCATACGATTTCTCGTATGTTCCAAAAGGAGGAATTTGATAAAAATGACCGAGGTGGGCGAAGAATCACCACTTTCAAATCAAGAAGTCAAAAGAAAGATTCTCTCTCGTCTGACTGAAAAAGAGCTTGCTGTTTTATATGTTTGGATGCGTGAAAAGTACCGCCCAGGGCTTATTGAATTAGAAATGGTGCGTGACATACGCGATGCTCTCAACGACATTGGCGCAAAGTATATTTTTTGTTTTGCCCACTACATACTATTTGGGACGCATCCAACTGGCACGGCTAAGGCTAAGAAGTGTTTGCCAGAGATTGGCAAAAAAGTCCTTTCTGCCGTTTCTGTCTTGAAGGAAAAATTAAGCGCCAGTCCGCATGTTAAAAAGTTAGATGAGTCGGAGCGGTGTAGCGCTCTTATACGCGCAGCGGGCCGTTCTCTGTCTCTGGGGGGCATGAAGGCATTTAACCCCAATATAGGAGAGGTTGAGATAACAGAACATGCACTTACGCGGTTTAAAGAGCGTTTCTCGGCTAAAGATTTGACCCCGCAACAGCTACTGAAAAGATTTTGCGCGTTGTTTCAGGGAGCAGTTCCCACTGACATCTCCCCAGCGCATCGAGTTGAGCGCATTATAGAAAATGGTTTCCGGAAAGCACGGTATTTTTTGAATACCGGCGCAAATCTCCGTTTCGTTGTTCTTGAAGATAAGCCAATTATTGTTACTGTTGAGCGGCCGAGATAATCGGCCGTTTTTGTATGGGGGCTCATTTGCCATCTCCAGAATTTTGTATTTAGTATTTTGTAATTGCAGTAAAAAACCACTGGCCGCGAGGGCTAGTGGTTGTTTTTAAAACACACTCTAATTAAGTCGTCCCCGTTTTTCTTTTTCTGTGCGCTCCAAAACACGAGCGAGCGCAAGTGCCATTCCCGCAGGTTGGTCAGAGCCGATGACGATCGTCTCCAGCTCATTGTGTGGTATGGCCTCTGCGCCACCAAACTGCGTAAGCAATTCTCGTACTTTTTTACCAAATTCCAAAACACCCGCTAGGGTTTCCGCGTCGCGCTCAAGCATTTCTGCTTGTTCCAAAATCGGCAGTTTTTCTATTTCTGCCGCTTGGTTTCTTTGGACCGCTCTTTCTTGGCGGGGATTGAACCATTCTTGGTTTCGCATATTTTTTATTAACCTTGCCTTAAGATACCTTATTTATATTTTTATGCAACTCCGGTTTTTGAATGTTGAGAGTTTTCAAGAGTTCCTCTGTTTTTACATGCAAATCGGGAAGGGTGCCCGTATTTTCAATAGTGTAATCTGCCATGGCGATAACGTCGTCTACGCTTTGCGAAAAAATATCTTTTCCCCGTGCTTCTTGTTCTTCAATCGTAGTAAATTGTTCAAACGAAACATTGTCTCCGATTCTCCCGCGCGCTTTTGCGCGTTCATACCGCATTTCACGAGGAGCTGTGACGGCGATAAGGATGCCCCCGTGCGCTTTGAGCGACTCGGCTTCTGCAACGGTGCGTGTGCCACTAACCAGAAGTCTTGGTGTTTCTGTTTCAAGTGCCATGCGCGTGAGAAAATCAGGACCCCGCTTTTTTCTCAGCTGAATAGAGATTTCGCTAAGCATTTCTCTCGTTGGCTCTCCGAGATTATTTTCGCGAATGTATTTCCGAAGTGCATCACCCCCGGACCAGTTGGTGAAGCCGTAGTGCTCAGCAATATATTTTGCCACTGTATCTTTACCGCTTGAGGGGTGTCCGCTGACGCTGAGGATTATTTTATGCATAGTAGTTTGTTCTTAGAATAACAAAAAGATACGGCTATGCAGTAGCATTGTTTTGTGCCACATACTCGTTCCAGTCGCGTTGGAATTTTTCGTTTCGTGCAAGCAGCTCGTCAAATGTTCCTTGGTCAACAATAATGCCATTCGCAAACATGACGATACGGTCAAAATATTTTAGAAGATTCATTTTGTGGATAGAGGCGATGACCGTTTTCCCTTTATATCGTGCAAAAATATTTTTATAAATGGATACCTCTGTCTCCGGGTCTACAGAGCTGGTTGATTCATCCAACAACATTATTTCTTTGTCGTCACTAAGCAAAAGAGCCCGAGCAAGGGCGAGGCGTTGTTTTTGTCCGCCGGATAGATTAACCCCTTTTTCATTTATGACCGAATGTATGTCGTTTGGAAGTTGCTCTACAACCGAAGTGAATTCTGCCCACTTGATGGCGTCGTAGATTTCTTTTTTGGTGTATTCAAGTCCCAATGTAATGTTTTCGCGGATGCTTGCGGAAAAAATTTCCGGTTCTTGCGGGACAAGAGTTGTTTTAAGGTCAATATTCGCAAAATTGGTTTGTTGTGGCTCTTTTTTGTCAAAAACTATTTTTGCCTCCGTCTCAGGGTACATTCCATGAATAACCTTGAGAAAGGTCGTTTTGCCCGAACCGGATTCCCCGATCAGAGCAATTTTTTCACCCCGCGAAAAGGCA
>Ga0209542_10008150_pt1 | contig 19669 bp, 17 predicted proteins | sample RifCSPhighO2_01_FD_184028 | JGI IMG/M metagenome (GOLD analysis project Ga0209542, IMG submission 184028) | Soil microbial communities from Rifle, Colorado - Rifle CSP2_plank highO2_0.1 (SPAdes) (version 2) | ecosystem: Environmental > Terrestrial > Deep subsurface > Rock core/Sediment ...
AAGGCGCAAACTATCAGACAATTCAGACAGGCGCAGTGTTCTACGGTTTCCAGAAATCCCAAAGTGAGGTCCTGTCCCCGGGGACAGATCAAGAGCTTGGCGTGCTTAACATCCGGGTATGGGGCGAAGGCGTGGCCTTCTCGGATATACCCTTCAAGCTGCGGCTCATGGGAATGCAGTGCAGTGAGATAAAATCTATCCGGCTCATAGCGGAGAAAAACGAGCTCGTGGCCGGACCGAAAGATTGCTCCAAGGGGGGAGAAGTTTCCTTTGCCGGATCCATCTTATTCCCTCGCGGTGAACGCACCCTGTCTGTGGTCGCCAACATCGCAGACACAGTATCTCCAGGTGATGCGGTCCAGCTTGAAGTTGGACCTGCTGTGATCAATGGGCTTGAAACCCGCCAGGCTATCTCCCCCGATATCAACATCCCTGTGACAAAACAAAAACTTGTTGGTTCCTTCCCCCGATTCTCGGTGAACAGCGCTTCGCCTTCAGGAGACCTCATTGCAAGCTCAAGCACCCTGCTTGCCGTATTCAACGTGGAAGCGGTGGGAAAAGACCCCGTCACCTTCCTTGGCGACAGCGGAAACTCCATAAGGGTGATGGTGAGCCAGCTCGTTCAAGACGCAGATGGTGAGGAAAATCTGCTCGTCATCAAAGACAAAAGGGGTAATATCCTCGACAGCGTAAGAATTCCCCTTGAATCAACGAGCTCTTTCCTCATCCAATTCGTGCAAGGAACCCTCGTGGTACCCGCTGGGACCACGGAGCAACTCTATATCTACGCTAACACTACCGAGTTTGAGGATGACGGGGACGTAATCCAGCTCTGGCTGGACGACGACAATCCCGAGAACATCAACTGGGGGATTGATGGATCCGGGAACTACTCTCGCGCGGACATCATATTCCGGGGGGATGTCTTCGCCAATGCCCTTTTCAAACAGGAACAGCATCAGCTCACTCCCGTTTAGAGCTTAGCGGGCCGGCACTTCGAGTACGCTCGATGTGCCGGTCTTTTCTTTTGTGCTACACTACCATAAATATTATGACCATCCATTTTATCGGCATTGGGGGCATAGGGGTGTCTGCCCTTGCAAAGTACTATCTCAAAAAAGGGTGGCGGGTTTCAGGTTGCGATTTAGCTCGTTCGGAAATCACCGACCAGCTCAAAAAAATGGGCGCGCACATTCGCATCGGCGATACCTCAAAAATTGACACCTGTATAAAATTGAGGGATCAGTACTCACAAATTGTTTATAGCCCTGCGGTTCCAAAAAATCATCCAGAAAGGGCTGCAGCAAGAAAGCAGGGGATACCTGAACTCTCTTATCCACAAGCCCTGGGAGAGCTTACTCGTAGCCACTGTACCATTGCGGTATCGGGCACCCATGGCAAGTCAACCACCACTGCAATGATTGGTCTTTTGCTCACCAAAGCAGGATTCGACCCAACAGTAATCGTCGGCACAAAACTCAAAGAGTTTGGGAACTCAAACTGCAGAGTAGGAAAGAGCAAATACCTCATCATTGAAGCAGACGAACACTTCGCTTCGTTTCTCAACTACTGGCCTAAGATCATTGTCCTCACTACTATTGAAGCAGACCACTTGGACTACTGGAAAACCCTCAAAAACCTCATAAAGGGATTCCTGAAATACACTACTCACATCCCTCAAGACGGCACTCTTATCGTAAACAAGGATGACAAAAACATTCAGAGCATCCTTAAAAAAAGCAAAACAAAAATTCAAGGATATTCTCTCAAACAAAAAGAGGCAAGCGTCCTTCAAAGAATTCTTAAAGTTCCGGGTCAACACAATGTTTCAAACGCGCTTGCGGCTCTCACGGTCGCAAGGCTGCTGCGTATCCCTGATAAAACGAGCTATCAATCCTTGTCTCAATACAAGGGGTCGTGGAGAAGGTTTGAGATATTCAGCATTAAGAAACCCAAGCCCTATACCCTGGTCTCTGACTATGGGCACCACCCAACAGAGATTAAGGTTACCCTTCAGGCCGCCCGAGAGAAATGGCCCAAAAAGAACATTTGGTTAATATACCAGCCCCATCAATACCAGAGGACTTTTTATCTTTTTAAGGAATTTGTAAAAGTACTCTCCCGGCTTCCCGTCCAAAAACTCATACTACTAGACATCTATGACGTTGCAGGAAGAGAAGAGGGGAACATCAAGAAGAAAGTATCCTCTGCCAAGCTTCTCAAAGCAATACAAGCTACAAGCTACAAGCTGCAAGCTACAGCATTGCACATTCCCACTGCCGAGGAAGCTGAACGATATATAAAAAAACATCTCAAAGGCGGTGAAGTTCTCATGATCATGGGAGCAGGGGACATCTACCAAAAGCTCACCCTGCAATTGACACATTCCTTGTGAAAGGAGAAAATGAGAAAAGAGGTCGAGAACATATAACTAACCCATTATATCAATGACTCTTCTTTTAATACTTATCGTCATCGTACTGGTGGCAGCGGTGGTGTGGTACCTTGCAAAGAGCAAAGGACCAGGGAAGCCCCCCAGGCCTCCGCAGGGACCACCCGCTCCTTTATACAAGCCGCCTCAAACACTGCCCCCCATGTCTGCCTCGCCGGCAGGCGGACCTCCAAAGAGACCAGAACCCCCGAGACCGGTTCCGTCGCCGCCTCCCATAAACGGGGAATCGGGAATGATGTAGGACTAGAGAAGATTTTTAAGAGCTTTTACAACAAGAGGACTATCTATCACGTAGCCCTCTTGTTGTTTGCGCGAGATAAAGATTGCCTTGTCGCCCAGAAACAGCGTCCCCTCCAGGCGGGAAGCGCTTTTTTCTTGAACAGAGAATCTTCCCAGGCGTTTTCTTATCTTTTCGTACATTCCTTCCCTGCGCTTTTTCTCGCTAGAAGAGTTCTCAGACGTAAATACCACAAAAGCAGGGCAACCGCTAAACAAAAGCTGCTCTTCTAAAATCTCCAGGCCTTCCTTTCCCTTGAATACCTGTACCCCCCCTTTTTGTCCAAAGACCCTGCTTTCCAGGGCCGCAATGATGCGTATGAACTCGCGCTCTTTTTCTTCCACCTCCCTTTTTTGTAGACGCAGCATTCCCAAGATCTTCTCCGGGGACTGGGCAATAAAAACTCTTTTCTTATTCTGTGTTGCTTGAGCAAACAGCCCTTTTTCTTGAAGGATCCTGATAATTTCATACGTTGTGGCTCTAGCAATCCCCGCCTTTTTTGCAATATTCTGCACAGAAGAAGCACCAAACCCCAGGCCAGCCAAATACACCCCAACCTCCTTTTCCTTTAAACCAAGTTTTCTTAATTCCAACGAGAGAATGTCCATGTTTTTCTTATATTATTATACCATAAAACCTTCGTTTCATGAAAGAAAGAGAGGCAGGGATGCTTTGGGTTATTTTCAGCTATCGCTTAAAATAAAACAGTATGACAAACACTATTAGTGTGTTAGACACTTAGTGTCTAACACACTTATCTCACATCTCACTATGGCAGGTTAGTGATTATGTCGGCGATTTCTTACAATAATTTTTGCTTAAAATACCCTTATTGTGCATAATTCTTGTCGGAGGTTCTTGACATACATCTTTCCCGCAAGATATACTGAACGCAGTTAGGCATCTTGCCCGTCACAATATAAATAATCATGTGGTAAGTGAGGAGGTTTTCATGGCCACAATCAGACCCGCAATCCCTCAAGACATTGAGGGAATTATGGCACTAGAAGTAGAGACGTTCGGTCCTCTTGGAGAGGGAGCGATGGCACACCAGACCATGATGGAAAAACGCATCACCCTATGCAATCAAGGCGAGTATCAATTCTTCTGGGTAGCCATAAAACAAAAGGGTGTTGTGGCATATATCATTCTCCAACCTACTAGCCTTACCCAGAAAGAATGCACGTCTTGGGGTGCCGCAACCGACGATGGGACTTTGCAGAAAACCTTCGACCCTACTGGTCCTAACCTCTATGTTGTGTCGCTTGCAGAATCAAAACGTGCCCCCATAGGCACCACAGAGCTTTTGCTTCACGCATCTGCGGTGGTCTGGGTCAAGCGTGGCGGCCTCTATATGTTCTGCTCGCGCATGCCTGGATTCGCAAAAGCTCATAGAGAAACTGGTATTAAGGCTGAACAGTACTGGCGACTCACCCGTTCAGACGGCGGTCCCCGCGATCCGATGCTTCGCTACTACTGGAGTCGAAGCGGGGGTGGTTCTCCGCTGTGTCTCCTGCCGAATGGATTTCCGCCCGATAAGGAATCCATGGGCCACGGGGTGTTTTTCGCACTTCACGATCCTTACCAGGCGCTTCATGCCCTTGGCCAACTACTCCACGATCTGGGTAAACCAAAAAAAATGAGTGATTGAAGATTGCAAGGAGGAAAACCGTGGTAACTATTGTACAAGACCCAAGAATTGAATTACTGCAAGGAGGTCGCCGTCTCTGGCCAGACCTGCGCGACGGCCTCATCTCAACTGCTACGGTCTTTGTTCCCTACGGATGTCCTGACTGGGGAGAAAGCAAGGGCGAGAGGAACAATCTCTGTACCTTCTGCGCTCTTCCAAATGCTGTCATGGAGTATCGAAAGATGTTTTACGGAGGGTATCCCCCCTCTATCTCCGACCATATCAGCATATTCCAACAAACCCTCAGGGAAACTATGGGGAGTGATGTTCCCCATACGCTTATGGTCTTCAATGCTGGATCGTTCCTTGCAATGCCATCTGAGCTTCAACTGGCTCTCGTACAAGAAATAATTCCATATCTTGTGAAACGCGTGGTGGTTGAAGCTCGTGCCTCTCTTATTACTCCTTTGTCTTTAGCGCCGCTGGTGGAGATTTTATCGGCCCATGATATCTCTCTCACCATTCGTATCGGCGTTGAAACCCAGGATGATAACCTTCGCAACAAGGTTCTCAAGAAGGGGCACCAACGCAGACAGCTTGAGGAAGCCGTACATACAATACATGCCCTTGGGGTAACCGCTGGCGGATACGCCCTTCTGAATCCGGCTCCTGGGATCTCACTTTCCTGGGCCATTCAGGAAGCAACAAGCACTATCGCCTGGATCTTAAACGAACAAGGCGCTGACGGGTTGGGGATGGAAGAAGTCTATTTCTCACCTGCATGCGTTGCTCCAGGAACCCTGCTTCATAAGGCATGGCTGAACGATGGTTTCGTCCCCGCCAACCTCTGGGCAGTGCTCAAAGTCCTTAAGGACACTCTACCTTGTTTTGGAGGGCGAATTCATCTCTTGCCCTTCCAGGATGTACCGCCATTCCTTGCTATCCCTTCAAACCATGTACCCAAGGGAATCCCAGAAAGTTTGGAGGGTGCTGCAGAATGTGATTTAGAGTTTTATAACCTGTTTGAGCGGTACCGAGAAACAATGGACCCTCAGGTACTCGTCGCGCCAATGTGTTCATGTAGGCCATCTTGGTTCTGAACCAAAAGGCCCAGTGGATGGAAGGCAATGCGCTTTCTTTCTCTTCTGGGCTTCTTTTTTTCTATTCAACAATTGCTGTCTCGCTTTCTGGGTGTATAATAAACCAATGAAATCGGAGGGCTATTATTATGTTGTTTGACTCTGTTATTTATATCCTTCTAGTCGTAAACGCTCTTTTAGGTGTTGCTGTTTTATTTCGCGACAGCAAGCAAAAAGTAAATCAACTTTTTGCGGGATTTGTTATTTTAGTAAATCTTTGGATCTTTAGTAACTTTCTTGAAAACGAACCGGATATCGTGGGCGTAGAACGACTGGGGCTGTTCCTGCGCCTTGACTTTGCCCTTGCGCTTTTTGTCTTTCTCTTGTGGTTTTATTTCTGCAAAACCTTCGTACAACTTTCACATAGTCCTTTTTTCGATTTTGTACTTGGTAGGACGCTACTTTTTCTCAGTGGAGCTCTTGCACTTCTCTCATTGCTTGGCTCCTTTATTCTTACCGATATCACATTTCAAGACAATATCATTGCATTCAAGCAAGGGGTCCTATGGCCAATGTATGCATTACTCCTTTTGATATTGACTCTTGGAGGGCTCTTTTATCTCCTATGGGGAAGAATACAAACAAAACAGGAAAAACATATCCTAAAACAGCAACAGATTGAACTTATTCTTCTTGGTTTTCTTCTCTCTGCCGGTAATGCTGTATTCATTAATCTCTTCCTTCAGACCTTCTATACTATTACCCTAGAAATTTCCCGCTTCGGATTGTACGGTATGACATTCCTTGTGGGATTCACCGCATATGCCGTAATACGCAAACGTCTGTTGGGTATACGCATTATTCTTACGCAGTTGCTTGTTGCAGTGATTGGAATATTACTACTGATCAACGTCTTTTCATCCGAAAACTCACTCGAATATACTTGGAAAACTTTTCTCCTTGTTACCTTTTTGGTAGCTGGATATCTTCTCATTAAAAGCGTATTAAATGAGATCAAACAAAAAGAAGAACTACAACAAACCTACAAAAAATTAAAAGAGCTGGACGAGGCAAAATCAGAGTTCGTATCTATCGCTTCCCACCAGTTGAGAACCCCCCTTACCGCCATTAAAGGGTATATCTCCATGCTCCTGGAGGGAACCTATGGCAAGCTCTCTGCCAAACAGGAAAAGCCCATAGACAACATCTATGAATCCAACGAACGGCTCATTCACTTGGTCAACGACCTTCTCAACATCTCCCGCATTGAGTCGGGTAGAATTAAAGTGGAGTGGCAAAAAGCAAAACTCCAAGAAGTTGTGCAGAGCGTGATTGACGAACTCCAGATAAAGACAAAAGAGAAAAAACTCAAACTCTCTCTTGAAAAACCCATACTTCTTCCTTCCTTTAATATGGATCCTGCCAAGATACGAAACATTGTGCTGAATATTATTGACAACGCCATACGATATACCGCCGAAGGGTCCATTACCGTAACGCTTTCTGCGCAGCCGGAGAACAGGAATCTTCCAACAACGAGCGCGCTCATAAAAATACAGGATACGGGAGAAGGCATGGGCCAGCAGGAACTGCAACACCTCTTTGAGAGCTTTTCAAGGGGCAGGACGGGAACAAAGATGTGGACCGAGGGAGCGGGATTGGGTCTATACATCGCAAAGCAGTTTGTGAACATGCACAAAGGCAGGATTTGGGCAAAATCAGCGGGCAAGGGGAAAGGCAGTACCTTCTTTGTGCAGATTCCCGTGCAGTAGTATAGTAGTATAATAGTACAATAACAGTATGGCAAAACAGACAACAATCCTGATTGTGGAAGATGAGCACATTTTGGTTGACATGTATGCCGACCGTTTTCGCGCAGAAGGATGGAAAGTATATACGGCGGCAAGCAGAGACGAAGGATTAAAACTCACCAAGCAAAAAAAGCCGGATATCATCCTTTTGGATATCCTCCTCTTTGACGGCCACGGCATTGAGTTTCTTCAGAGAAAAAAACAAGACCCAATCATTGCCGACATCCCCGTGGTGGTTTTTTCCAACCTGGAAGACCCCCAAACAAAGAAAGAGGCCCTGGAACTAGGAACCAAAGAGTACCTTTTGAAAACCGATTACACGCCCCAGGAACTAGTAGCCAAGGTAAAGTCGTATCTAAAATAGGGGAAAAGGACAGTTTTTGCGTCTTCTCGAGTTGCCGGATATATGCTATCCTGTGCAAAGGATAGTTTTTGTTTGCCATGCAGCGAATTCTCACAACAGAAACCTCAAAAAAAATAGGGGAACAGGTGAAATTGGCAGGGTGGGTGCAAACGCGCCGCGACCATGGAAAACTGGTGTTTTTGGATTTGAGAGACCGGGCAGGGATAATACAGATAGTGTGCAAAAACGCAAAAGAGATAGAGAATCTACGCCCGGAATGGGTGGTAGAGATAGAAGGAGAGATAAAGGAACGCCCCCAAGAGATGAAGAATCCTGGAATCCCCACGGGAAATATTGAGGTCGCTGCCGCAAGGCTCACCGTGCTCGCAAAGTCCCAGCCCCTTCCGTTTCCGATTGACACCTTGGGCTATGACATTAGCGAGGAAACGCGCCTTAAATACCGGTACCTTGACTTGAGGCGCCCCAGGCTCCAGCGCAATCTCAAGGTGCGCTCTACGTACGTTCAGGCGGCCAGGGAGTATCTCTTTTCTAAGGGATTCACGGAGATCGAGACCCCCCTGCTTACGAAATCTACCCCGGAAGGCTCCCGGGATTTTGTCGTGCCAAGCCGAATCTATCCCGGCAAGTTCTTCGCTCTGCCCCAGAGCCCCCAACAGTACAAACAGCTCTTGATGGCCTCGGGCTTTGAGCGGTACTTTCAAATAGCGAGAGCTATCAGAGACGAAGACCCCAGGGCGGACCGGGCCTTTGAACACAGCCAGGTGGACCTGGAGATGAGCTTTGTCTCAAGGGAAGACGTCATGGGGGTCGTAGAGGAGATGACCGTGTTCGCGCTAGAGAAGATAGGGGGCAAGATTGCAAACAAGCCCTTTCCCGTGGTCACGTATCAAGAGGCAATGGAGAAATACGGTGCAGACAAGTTTGACCTAAGGTCCGAGAAGGAAAAGAAAGAGGGCGTTCTGGCTTTTGCCTGGGTCGTTGATTTCCCGTTCTTTGAAAAGACCAAGGAAGGCGAATGGACCTTTACCCACAACCCGTTCTCCTCGCCGGTGAATGAAGAGCAGGAGCAGTGGCTCTTGGAAGGCAAGAATGTAGAGAAGATTGTCACCTCCCAGTATGACTTAGTGTGCAACGGCTTGGAGGTTGCGGGGGGCAGCATCAGGACGCACAAACCCGAGGTGCTGCAGGCCACCTTCCGCATCTTAGGATATACGGAGCAGAAGATTGAAGAAAAGTTCGGGCACATGCTGGAGGCCTTTAGGTACGGAACCCCGCCGCATGGGGGATGCGCCCAGGGATTCGAGCGACTCCTCATGGCTTTCCTTAGGGAGGAATATTTGAGAGAGGTGCAGGCCTTCCCCCAAACAGGGCAGGGGAGAACCTCCGTTATGGAGGCTCCCTCGGAACTCAATGAAGAACAATTAGAAGAACTCCATCTCAAAGTGATAAACCCGCCTTCGCTAAAGCTACGGCGGGCAAGGAAGAAAAAATGACGCCAAACCTTAGAATCTTTCTCGGAGTATTCCTCTTGAGCCTGCCTTTGTGGTGGGGCTTGAACGTTGCGGGCGAACGTCTGGAGAATTTCTTTTTTTGGTCTGAACTCGCGCGCAACCCCCAAATGTTCACTGCCCAGGCGTCCCTGGAAACCAAGCTTTGGGAAATGCTGCCTTCAAGAAAGCAGAGCGCGGCTCCTCTGGAACTGGGCGCCTCGTCCGCGCTCTCCGTGTTTGTGCAGGGAGAAAGCCAAGAAAGCAAGGTCTTGTTTGAAAAAGACGCGCAAAAAAGGATTCCCATTGCCTCCCTAAGCAAACTTATGGGGGCCCTGGTAGTTGCCCGCCGCTATCCCCTAGACAAGGAGATTGTCGTTTCCCGAGTGGCCGTGGCAGAGGAAGAGAACTTTGGGGAACTGAAGGAAGGGGATAGCTTTACGCATTTTGACCTTTTGCGGCCCATGCTCATGGAATCCTCCAACGACGCCTCCGCGGCCTTTGCTTTGGAAATTGGCATGGCAAACTTTCTTAATCTTATGAACCAGGAGGCCGATTCTCTGGGACTCTTTGATACTTTTTTTGCCAACCACGCGGGGCTGGATCCTGACATTCCCGGGGAACCCCTAAATTATTCTACCGCGCGAGACCTCTTTGTGCTCACGCGCCACCTGAAAACCTTTTATTCTTCCGTGTTTGAGATTCTGGGGCTCAAGGAGTACCCTCTGTACACGGCAGACGGGCGCTTCCACCACATGATGAAAAACACCAATGAGCTTTTGGCTTCCAACGGATGGCCCACCAGGGTATTGGGAGGAAAGACCGGCTGGACCCCGGAAGCGCAGGGCGGCCTCGTCCTGGTACTGGAAAGCCCCAAAGGAAAGGGATATTTGGTTAACATAGTACTGGGTTCAGAACAAAGGTTTCGCGACATGAAAGAGCTTGTAAACTGGGTTTTTGATTCTTGGCGCTTCTGATCATGATTCCCTTGCTTTCCTTTTCCGTTATCAAGATTGCCTTGATGGCTTCAGCCGGGTTTTTGTTTGCCGTTCTCTTGACCCCCTGGCTCACTTCTCTTCTTTACACATATAAGCTCTGGCGAAAGTCGGTGCGCAGCAACGGCATGGGGGGCGGGAAACTGCCCATCTTCCATAAGTTTCACCACGAAGGCGAGGTGAAGACCCCTCGCTTTGGAGGAGTCCTCGTATGGGTCACGCCTCCCTTCCTGGCCGTGTTGTTTTTTCTTCTAGCAAAGACCGGCAATCCCTGGTTTGAGGACCTCAACTTCCTGTCCCGTTCTCAAACCTGGCTGCCTTTGGCGACCCTGGCTGCCGCTTCTGCGGTGGGGTTTCTTGACGATATGCTTCAGGTGGTTTCCGCTCCCGCGAACCGCGTTCTCCGCTCCCTGTGGGAGAACATAAGCAGGTACACGGCAGGAGGGCTTTCTCTAAAACTAAGAATCGCCCTTGTCTCCCTTATCGGTCTTACGGGCGCATGGTGGTTTTTCTACAAGTTGGGCTGGGACACCATCTTTGTTCCTGGAGTAGGGGACGTATTCTTGGGTTGGCTCATGATTCCTTTTTTTGTTGTTGTCATGCTCGCTACCTACTCGGGAGGAGTCATTGACGGCATTGACGGCCTTTCGGGGGGGGCCTTTGCCTCCATCTTTACTGCCTACGGGCTCATTGCCTTTGCTCAAGAACAGGTTGACCTTGCCACCTTCTGTTTTGCTTTGGTGGGGGCCATACTGGCTTTCTTGTGGTTTAACATTCCTCCGGCCAGATTCTACATGGGAGAGACCGGCATACTCGGGCTTACGGCAACTCTCACCGTGGTGGCATTCCTGACCGACTCGGTTGCGGTTCTGCCCATCATTGGCATACTCCTTGTCATGGAATCCGGGTCTGTCATTGTGCAGGTTGCCTCAAAAAAGCTGCGCAGGGGCAAAAAGGTGTTTTTAGCAGCTCCCATTCACCATCACTTTGAAGGCAAGGGCTGGAGCCCTGCCAAGGTGACCATGAGATTCTGGATTGTTGGCATTGTGGCTGCCTTCGTGGGAGTTGCCATACGATTACTCGGCTAGCTTCTTAACCTGACCAATTTATCCGCACCTTAGTCGGGATAAGTTTCTATGAAAGCAGATGAACTGAGAAAAAAATATCCAAAGTTTTTCTATCGGGGATACACCCATAGATACTCTGGAGGAGGCCTCCACATCTCTTTTCATTTTGTAATACCCCCAAACATCTCTTTTGAGCCAAGAGTTGTCATTAGGGACGCCTCAAAAGCAGACTTGAAACGAATAGGGGAGACAGCGCTCAACAATCTGGTATTTCATCTTGGTTTGGTGAAGATGCTCAGCTACTGGAAGGCAACTTGTTCTCCTGAGATTGTCATACAAGCAGGTTCTTTAAACAAACAGCAAATCGCTTGGTTCAAAGACCTCATCCTCAACGGGATGGGGGAGTACTTCTTTGAAAACAAGATTGACTTTACCGAGCCAAACTTTCTCACCATCACGGCCCCTGGATCAAACCTTCCTCGGAGGAAGGATTCCTTCCTCCGAGGAAGGATGAAGAAACGGACGCTGGTGCCCTTGGGCGGAGGAAAAGATGCGGTGGTAACATTAGAACTCTTAAAGAAGGAGGGGGTGCAGCTTAGACCCTTTCTTCTTAACCAAAAGCCAGAGCAGAGAAAAATCCTTAACCTAGCCAAGGTGGGCAAACCCATTGTGGTGGAGCGAACCATTGACCCAAAACTGCTGGAACTGAACAGAAAAGGATACCTGAACGGCCACACGCCCTTTTCTGCATACCTTGCATTTCTTTCAGTGCTTTGCGCAGTACTCTTTGACTATAAATACGTGGCCCTTTCCAATGAGAGAAGCTCCAATGAAGGAAACGTAAAGTATCTGGGGAAAGTTATCAATCACCAATATTCCAAAACCTACGAGTTTGAAAAAAAGTTCCGGGGATATGTGAAAAAGTATCTTTCAAAAGATATTGAGTACTTTAGTTTTTTGCGCCCTTTGTATGAGCTGCAGATAGCAAAGCTCTTTGCAAAATACCCCAAGTATTTTGGCGCTTTCTTGAGCTGCAACGAAGCACACAAAACAAAATCGGGGAGAAAAAAGCCCACGGGCAAGTGGTGCGGCAAGTGTGCTAAGTGTTTGTTTGTATTTCTTGTCCTGTATCCTTTTGCGGGAGAGAAGCGGACCGTTGCCATATTCAAAAAGAATATCCTGAAAGACAAGAAACTCAATCCTTTACTGAACGAGCTCACGGGCAGAAAGCGCTTCAAGCCCTTTGAGTGCGTGGGTACGATAGGAGAAAGCAGGGTTGCGCTCTCGCTCTGTCAGGAGAAAATCAAATCACACCCCTTGCTCCGCGCCTGGAACACAAAGCACTTCCTCCCTCCCCGTTTTGAAAAAATCCTCAAAAGGCACTACGTGTAAAAAATTGACTTTTAAGGGTTGTGGTATTATTAAAAAATGAAACTCAAAGAATTAAAAGGAAAAAAAGTGCTCATTCTGGGTTTTGCCAGAGAGGGGGGAGATACCCTCCGTTTTTTGCGCAGGTATTTCCCTAAAAAAATCATTGGCATTGCAGACCAGAAATCATATATTTCTAACGGCCGTGAAAAATATGTGATATGGCACCTGGGAAAAGATTACCTCAAGGCGCTCAAGAAATATGACGTCATCATCAAAGCTCCTGGCATTGCTCCCTATGTTATTGCTCCTTTTCTTAAAACACCGCATCATATAACTTCCCAAACCGATATTTTTTTTGAGAATTGTGAAAACACGATTATTGGGGTAACAGGAACAAAAGGGAAAAGCACCACCGCTTCGCTCATCCACCATATATTGCAAAGCGGGGGAGCGCGGACGCGCTTGATTGGAAACATTGGAGAACCTGCGCTTTCCTACCTTGCAAAAGCGAAACCCGAAGACATCTTTGTCTACGAGCTTTCAAGTTTCCAGCTGGAATCTTTGAAGGTTAGTCCCCATATTGCAGTATTTTTGAACCTTTACCCTGAACATCTCGACCATCACAAAACCTTTGGGGCGTATGCAAAGGCAAAAGCAAACATTACCCTGCACCAGGGAACAGAGGACTTTCTGGTATATAACGCAAAGGATGCCGAGGTAAGAAAAATAGCAAAAAAGAGCAGGGCGCAAAAGCTTCCTTTCTTGCCAAAGCCGAAGCGGGGACTGTCCCCGCATATTGCGGGGACTGTCCCCGCTCTAGCAGCTGTCGAGCCCGCAATCCTGGTGGGAAAACTCTTTGGCGTGTCAGATTCCAAAATCAAGCAGGCAATCAAAAATTTTAAACCCCTGCCTCATCGCCTTGAGGATATTGGAGAATACAAGAATATCCGCTTCGTGAACGACTCTCTGGCAACCATTCCAGAAGCAACCATGGCTGCTCTAGGCCTTTTGGGGAACCAAGTCGCCACCCTGATTGCGGGAGGATACGATAGAGGAGTAAGCATGACAAAACTCGCAAGGAGAATTGATAAAAGCGGGATTCAAACCTTAATCCTGTTCCCAGACACTGGAAAAAAAATCTTGCAGGACCTCAAAAGAAAACCAACAAACGTGTTTTTTGCGCAAAACATGAAAGAAGCGGTACAGCTCGCATACCAGCACACCCCAAAGGGAAAGACCTGCCTGCTTTCTCCCGCCGCTTCCAGCTTTAACCTTTTCCGCGACTACCAAGACCGAGGAAACCAATTTACAAAGTTTGTGAAGCGATATGGCTCCTAAAAGAAAGGGGTGGGGAGTTGACCCTATGCTTTTTAGTATCATTGCGCTCTTGGCGTTTTCTGGCATCCTCATTCTTGCCTCGGTGTCCGCATCATTTTCCTGGCTGACCTTTGGCACCACGTACTACTTTTTAAACCACCAGTTGCTCTTGGGTCTTTTGCCCGGCCTTGCACTCGGCGCCCTGTTCTTTTTTCTCGTTCCTTCAGAGCTGCTCAAAAAATGGAGCTTTGCCCTCCTGCTTTTCAACATTCTTTTACTGCTCATGGTGTTCCTGCCCGTTATCGGAAGCACGGGAGGGGCGCACCGCTGGATCTATGCAGGACCCTTATCCTTTCAGCCTTCAGAGCTCTTGAAGCTCACCTTCATTCTGTATCTCGCCTCGCTCCTGGCCGCAAGGGTCCCAAAACGCGGGGAATCAGGCAAAAAGAGGGGATTGCTTAGCCGTGTCCTGGAAGGAAAGGAGGCACTCTTTCCCTTTATTGCAGTCACAGGGCTCATTGGTTTTCTACTCTTGGCCCAGCCCGACATGAGCACCCTTGGAGTAATCGGGTTAACCGGCATTGTCATATACTTTGCGGCTCAAACTCCCTGGTGGCACACCCCCTTTATGTTTCTAGGCGGTCTTGGGCTTGTGTATCTTGCTGTCCAGCTTGCGCCCTACCGGTTTTCCCGCATCGCAGTGTTCTTGGACCCCTTGCTGGACCCTTTGGGCCAGGGGTATCAGATAAAGCAGGCCCTCATTGGCATTGGATCTGGAGGAATCACCGGCATTGGCCTGGGTCTGAGCTTTCAGAAGTTCGGATTCCTGCCAGAGCCCATTTCTGACTCCATTTTTGCCGTGGTGGCAGAAGAACTCGGATTCCTGGGAGCTTCCTTTGTTATTCTTTTGTTCGCAGCGTTTGCCTGGCGCAGCCTTGCTCTCGCAAAAAGAATAACAGACCCGTTCTCCCGCATCGCAACCGTGGGCATTGCTTCATGGATTACCCTACAGGCATTTGTGAACATGGGTTCCATTACCGGACTCTTGCCTGTAACGGGCATCCCCCTCCCCTTTATCTCCTACGGGGGCTCTGCTCTGGTAGTGGAGCTGGCTGCCATGGGCATCCTGCTGAAATTAACCTCAAAATAAGATATAATGAGGCTATGAAAATACTATTCACCGGCGGGGGAACAGGAGGGCACATCCTGCCCATCATAGCTGTAGCAAGAGAAACAAGGGCATTGGCAGGGGACAGGCCTTTGGAGCTTTTGTACATGGGTCCCAAAGACGAGTTTTCTGAAATGCTCTTGTCGCAAGAGGGAATCAAGGTCTACCGCATTCTTTCTGGCAAGGTGCGGCGGTACGAACCCTTACGCTCGCTGTCCAAAAACCTCCTGGACGTTTTTGTCAAAGTGCCTCTTGGCATTGTGCAGGCCTTCTTTCTCATTTTTGCGCTAAGCCCGGATATTATCTTTTCCAAAGGCGGGTACGGCTCGGTTCCCTCTGCTGTTGCAGGGTGGCTGCTGCGAGTCCCCATTATCCTGCACGAATCAGACGCCGTACCAGGTCTTGCAAACAGAATTATGAAGGGATTCGCTTCTGAAATATTTGTGTCTTTTCCCGACACCCAGTACTTTCCAAAAGACAAAGTTGCCCAAGCGGGAAATCCCATACGTGCAGAAATACTTACGGGTTCTGCCAAAGAGGCAAAACGGCTCTTTGGCCTAAAAGGAGGAAGGCCTATTCTTCTGATTATGGGGGGCTCACAGGGAGCCCAGCGCATCAACGACATGCTCCTGATTGTATTAGATGAAGCATTAAAGGACTACGAAATCATTCATCAGACAGGGGAAAAGAACTTTGCCCAGGTAAAAGCAGAGGGAGACGTGGTGACAAGAAAAGAGCAAAGGCCTTTTTGGCATCCTGTTGCCTTTCTGCGCGAGACCGACCTGCGCCACGCATATGCAGCTGCCGATTTGATTGTGAGCAGGGCAGGCTCTGGCTCCGTGTTTGAGATTGCAGCTCTTGGAAAGCCCTCCGTCTTGATTCCTTTGTCAGAGGCCGCCCAGAACCACCAGATTGAGAATGCATATGCATACCAAAGAACCGGGGCCTGCATTGTGCTGGAAGAAAACAACTTGACCCCGCACTTTTTCTTAGAGCGCGTGCGCTATCTCCTTTCTGACAAAACAGAGCTGCAAAAGATGTCTCAAGCAGCATTGAACTTTGCAAAACCAGAAGCCGCCAGGGTTATAGCACAATACATCATTGACTCATTCAAATAGTTCCTTATTAAGGAGATGTGCAGTCTGCGGCATTGAACGGGGTTATTATGAGCGGTCGCGTAAAATAAAACATGGCACAAAGTTTAATGCTACATAGCATTATACTTTCTTACAACCAAATACTACATTATATAGTATGATAGTGTCCCGGCGGTTGACAAAAACCGCGATTTCCTGTATTTTACCTACAGCAACATTAAACTCAGAAGAAAGGATTGGTGACCAGAATGGAACTGCCGAGTATCTGGTTTCTATGCCGAGATCCAGATGGAACTATTCGGCTTAGCTTTGACTATGCCGACAGCCCTCGGTGGGAGAAAGGAGATAGAACAACCGATCTTGACGAGGAAGTCCTTTATGTGTTTCCCGAAGAGGACTGGGATGTTCTACAATTCCTCAATGCACTCTATGCTTTGGAGGGATTTGTAGAGGGACCCGACGACGTACTTGAATGGAGATTCAAGGGAGTTCTAGAGAAAATAATCAGAGCGGCCGTGAACGTCGTTACCTCGTCTTCGCACGAACGCAACCTAGAGACGTAGACCTCACCCACGAAGATGACTCGTCGTACCCCCTTACGGCCGCATGGTTCGCCCCTTCGACAAACTCAGGGCGAGCCAGCGGCCTTTTTCTTTAGTACAAAAATAAAACAATTGTTACGCTTTTGCACTGATATATCAATACGGTATGTTAGACCTCGGAGGTCTAACACTTTGTCTGCAAGACAGTTGACAAAAACTGCGATTTTTTGTATCATATCGTCAGTGTGAAATACATGCTTTATAGGAGGTGAATTGTGGGGAAGACAACGCTACAAAGCGGCGATGAACTCACTCTCCTGGCCGACAACTCTCGCTCCAATCTTTTTTTATTAAGGGAAGGTGGGCATGTGATGGTCATACGTTCAGAGGAAGGGGAACTTCCCATCACTGGAATAGGCAAGGTCTTTTCTCGGAATGAGGCCCGCCTGCTGGCAATAGGGCTTGCAGTAGCCACAGGCCTCTCTCTTGAAGAGAGGGGACCTGTATTCCCCGGGAACAATGTCATCTTCCGATTCGACTAGCGAAGATGCGGATGCCTTGAGCCACCAGCAAAAGTGTCATAAGGCCGCATGGTTTGCCCAGCGGCCTTTTTCTTTGTATTAATATTGATGCTATAGCTTTAGTGTTTATACAACCTGTATTGTAATTGCAGAAAGTGGTCGAGAGGATTATGATACAAATATGAAAGTACGGACGAGATTTGCGCCTTCACCCACAGGGCCCCTGCACATGGGAAATGCAAGGACCGCTCTGTTTTCCTGGCTCTTTGCCAGAAAGGAAAGAGGGGATTTTATCGTGCGGGTGGAAGACACGGACAAGGAGCGCTCTCGCCCTGAATGGGAAAAAGACGTGCTTTCCAACCTTGAGTGGCTTGGGCTGGACTGGAACGAGGGACCCGCAGGCGCCGAGGACAAGGGAAGCTCTGGCCCGTACCGGCAGTCCCAAAGAACCGGCATATACAAAGAGTATCTGGAACGGCTGCTTTCAGAAAAAAAAGCGTACTGGTGTTTCTGCACCCAAGATGAGTTGGAAGCACAACGGCAGGACCAGGCAAGCAGGGGAGAGACCCCCAGGTATTCTGGAAGGTGCAAAACGCTTTCTCAAGAGGAACAGAAACAAAACAAAAAAGCAGGGAATTCAGCCGTCATCCGCTTTGTAGTAGAGCCCAAAAAAGTTGTCTTCAAGGACCTTATACGAGGAGAAGTGGTATTTGATATGGCTTTGTCCGGCGATATTGTCATTGCAAAAGACCTGAAGACCCCCCTCTATAACTTTACCGTGGTGGTGGACGACTATCTTATGCGCATCACCCACGTTATCCGGGGAGAAGACCATATTTCAAACACCCCAAAACAGCTCCTGCTGCAGGGAGCGCTCGGCTTTCCTCAAAACATCCAGTATGCTCATCTTCCTTTGATTCTCGGCCCAGACAAAACAAAGCTCTCAAAGCGGCACGGAGACAACTCGGTAACCAGGTTTAAGAAACAAGGATATTTGCCGGAGGCAATCGTGAACTTCCTTGCCCTGTTGGGCTGGAATCCAGGGGACGAACGGGAGATTTTCTCTCTGCAGGGATTGGTAAAAGAGTTTTCTCTGGACCGGGTGCAAAAAGGAAACGCCGTGTTTAATCTCCGGCGCCTGGAATGGATTAATGGCTACTATTTGAGACGCATGGACAAAAAAGCGCTGGCAAGGATGGCGGTTCCGTACCTCAAAGAAGCAGGACTGTTAGAGCAGAATGGAAACGGAGAAGAGCAGAAGTTCTCTCTCAAGATACAAAAATCACAACCCTACACCATACAGGAGACGGGGGAGGGGATTGACCTTGAGTTTTTGGCAGGCATCGTTGGCCTGTACCAGGAGCGCCTGAAAAAACTTTCTGAATTAGTTGAGTTGGCCGACTTCTTTTTCAAAAAAGAATTAAACTATGAAGAGGAGCTTTTGTCCTGGAAGGGAATGGGGGAGCAGGAAATCAGAGAGTCCCTTCAAAGGGTAAAAGAACTGCTCTCTGGCATTTTAGAAGGGGAGTGGAACAAAGAGAGAATAGAGCAGGTCTTGATGAAGGAAGCAGAAACAATGGGAGACAAGGGAAAGCTGCTGTGGCCTTTACGCGCTGCTCTCACGGGGAAAGAGGCCTCGGCCGGCCCCTTTGAGGTGGCCTTTGTTCTTGGAAAAGAAAAAACGCTTTCAAGAATTGAACAGGCAATATCAAAGGTACAATGAAGATCACCAAGGCATCGGGCGAACAGGAAACCTACAGCAGGCAAAAGCTCTGCAATTCTTTGAAGGCAGCCGGGGCTCCAAAAGACCTCGTGGAACAGGTGTGCCGCATGGTGGAAAAAGAGATTGTCCCTGGCATGACAACCCAAGAGATTTCAGAACGCACCAGGGCCTATCTCACAAAAGAAAGCACTGTACACGCGGCCCGCTATTCCCTAAAACGGGGCATCATGGAACTGGGGCCCGCCGGATTCCTCTTTGAGCAGTATGCTGCCGCCCTTCTGAAAGAATACGGATATGCAACCCGCACCAACCAGATTCTGAAAGGGGAGTGCGTGTCCCATGAAATAGATATTCTTGCCTTGAGCAAAGACACCCATTTTATCGTGGAAACAAAGTATCACAACAGCAGGGGAATCAAGTCAGACGTGACGGTTGTCATGTACCTGTATGCCCGGCTCCTGGATATCGCAGGATACCAAAGAAAACGAGAGAGGAAGCCCGCCAAGCACGTTTCCTGGCTCTTTACCAACACCAAGTTTACCACAAGCGCTCGCCGGTATGCGGCATGCAAGGGCATTCGCCTTACGGGCTGGAAACACCCCAAAAGGGAATCTTTAGAAAAGCTCATTGAGGGAAAAGCCCTGTATCCTGTAACCGTGCTCCCTTCCGTTAACCGCTATGCCAAAGAACGCTTTGCCGAAAGAAAGCTGTATTTTGCAAAAGACCTTGTACATTTTACCCCCCGGCAGTTCCAAGAACTTTTTGGCA
>Ga0209542_10008151_pt1 | contig 19666 bp, 23 predicted proteins | sample RifCSPhighO2_01_FD_184028 | JGI IMG/M metagenome (GOLD analysis project Ga0209542, IMG submission 184028) | Soil microbial communities from Rifle, Colorado - Rifle CSP2_plank highO2_0.1 (SPAdes) (version 2) | ecosystem: Environmental > Terrestrial > Deep subsurface > Rock core/Sediment ...
CGTTGAGCAGGGCGAGCCAGATAGGATGAATATCATCGAATCAAGACAACAAATACTTGAACGGAGGAAAGAGATCGAGTAGGAACTTATGGATATGTTCAAAGAGACGAAGAGCGATTTTACTTTTGATCATGTTCGAGATGCCATTTTCAACGAAGAGGACAATGATGGTATGACAAAAGTCGTGGCCATATTTAATCGTGACGGAGACGCTTCGAAATTGAGCAATGTGCTCGAATTGGTAACCGATGCTTGGAATTACTTTCCATGCAAAGTCTTCGGTGACACCTCCCCGGTTGAAAAATTACTGGATCATCAAAATAAAAACCTATGAATAATCTATGGCATACGAAATCATCAACGGCCATCATTAAAGAATTGTGCTCAAATGAGCATGGTTTAAGTAATACGGAAGCAACCCTTCGGTTGAAACAATACGGACTAAATAAACTGCTCGATGTAAAGGTGGACGGTATTTTCACTATTTTCTTACGTCAATTTCAGAGCCCACTAATTTATGTATTGGTAGTCGCAAGCGTCGTAGTGTTTGCGATCGGAGAGGTGGTCGACGGTTCGATTATTTTCGCCGTTCTTCTTTTTAACGCAATCGTTGGGACAATTCAGGAAGGCAAAGCACAGAATACTCTGCTGGCTCTGAAAAAATTTGTTGAAACAAAAGCCACCATACTTCGGGATGATAAAGAGATCATTATTAGAGATACTGAGCTAGTGCCGGGAGATATTCTCATCCTTCAAGAAGGAGAAAAGATTCCTGCCGACGCGCGCGTTATCGTTTCCCATAATCTTAAGGTGGATGAAGCGGCTCTGACCGGAGAGTCTGAGCCGGTACATAAAACGAGCGAACGTGAGGTCGTCGAAGAGATGGTCGGACAGTATAAAAATATCGTATATAAGGGAACGAATATTGTCGTCGGTAATGGTCGAGCTGTGATTATTGCAACAGGATCACAAACCGCTATCGGCGCAATTGCAAGTAAGATCGCATTGGTTAATACCGAGATTCCTCTTAAGGGCAACATTCGCTATCTTTCGCGTCTCATTGTCGCAACAGTGGCATTTGTTTCAATAGTGATATTTACGCTTGGAATTGTGGTTGGTAAGCCGATCAAAGAGATGTTCACGACAATTATTTCCTTATCGGTATCAATCGTGCCAGAAGGTCTTCCTGTCGTCGTGACCTTAATTCTAGCCATAGGCGTATGGCGCATGAGCAAACGCAATGCCCTCGTAAAGAAACTGCAGGCAGTCGAGGCTTTGGGGCAAGCTAGTATTATCGCTGTTGATAAAACCGGCACGATCACCAGAAATGAGCTGGTCATTCAAAAAGTCTACGTAGGAGAGAAGATATTTGACATTGGTGGTGTCGGATATGAGTCGAATGGTAATGTCAGCTTGAATGGGCGCATTACAGACGTCGCAAATCATTCGGAACTTTTACTTGCTGGAAAGATTGGTGCTTTTTGTGCCAGTGCCCGAGTTATGTATTCCGAAGAGGACAAACGTTTCCGAATAAGCGGAGACCCTACCGAAGCAGCCATGCTCGTGCTTTCGCAGAAACTCGGTTTTCACAAAGAAGACCTTGAACGAGAATCCGCGGTTGTCGGAGAACTGCCATTTGACTACCGGCTCAAGTATCACGCCATGCTTCACGCGGTCGATAACAAAAACTTCCTTACTGTCGTTGGTGCCCCCGAAATTATTTTGGAACTATCAAATACGGTTTGGTCGGATGGTAAACGGAAAGAGTTAACGCATGAAGAACGAAAGAATCTTGAATCCACTTTTTACCAGATGTTGCAAGAAGGATTGCGTGTGGTGGCTTTTGCTATCGATCCTGATGCTGGAAAAACACTCAAACCTGAAAAGATAAGAAACCTTTCTTTTGTTGGCTTCTATGGCATGAAAGATGCTACACGACCCGAAGCGGCATCAGCCATAAAGAAAGCAGAGGCAGCTGGGGTAAAAGTGGTGATGATTACCGGTGACCATAAAATAACTGCTCAAGCCATAGCTAAAGAAATTGGTATCTGGCATGAAGGCGACGAAGTACTTACCGGGCTGGAGATTGATGGAATGTCCGACATAGAATTGTCGAACCGACTCAAAACCGTATCTGTTTTTGCTCGAGTGAATCCGGAACACAAAATGAGAATTATTGGTGCCTATCGGGCTCGTGGAGAAATTGTGGCTATGACTGGAGACGGAGTTAATGATGCACCGTCGTTGGTTGCCGCTGATCTTGGGGTAGCTATGGGAAGTATCGGAACTGAGGTGGCAAAAGAAGCTTCTGATATCGTACTTCTCGATGACAACTTAGAGAGTATTGTGTCGGCAATCGAGGAGGGTCGCAGTATCTATAAAACCATCAAGAAAGTTATCTTGTACCTTTTCTCAACGAGTATGGGTGAGGTGTTTTCGATTATTGGAGCACTCATTTTGGGATACCCATTGCCAATATTGGCGGCACAGATTATCTGGCTTAATTTCGTCACTGATGGCTTTCTTGATGTATCGCTGGCCATGGAACCAAGAGAGCATCATTTGCTCGACGGCAAGTTCGAGAAGCCGAATAAGTATCTTGTTGATACATTGATGGCGAAAAGAATGGTACTCATGTCTCTGGTGATGGCCGTTGGCACTCTCTATTTGTTTAAGGGTTACCACGAAACAGACTTGGAAAAAGCGTGGACGATATCTCTCACTGTTTTGGCTGCATTTCAATGGTTTAATGCGTGGAATTGCCGATCTGATAACAAATCTATTTTTAAAATGAATCCGTTTTCTAATAAATACTTAGTTGGCGCAACAATTACTGTTATCGTGCTTCAAATGTTGGCTATTTACACTCCGGTGATGAATACATTCTTGAAAACCATGCCGCTTAATCTTTCTGATTGGTTGCTTATTGTGCCTATGGCGACATTAATCCTGTTGGTTGAGGAAATTCGTAAATTCTTTTATCGTAGACAATTGGCGAAAAAGACTCTCACATTAAATACAGTGTAAAAATAAAATTATGATCAAGGAATATATAAAATATTTAAAAGATAATCCGCGGGGATATTGGTTCAAAGCCAGACTTTACGGTTGGGGCTGGACTCCAGCTACTTGGCAGGGTTGGCTTGTCCTCGCGATATGGCTTGTACTCGTTTTATTTTTTGCTTTCACTATTGATGAAAATTCTCCTCCTCGAGAAATAAAGTTCACTTTTATTCTGCTGGTTTTTTTGCTGACCGCTACCTTACTTCGTATCTGTTATAAAAAAGGTGAAAGGTCAAGGTGGCAATGGGGACCGCCAAAAGAAGATAAGAAATAAATCAAAAAGTCGATTAATAAAATTAATTAAAATAAATATGAGCATTTTCAAAAATTACACGTTCACATGGCGACAGGTGGCATATTGAAGATTTCTGTGCTTTGTGGAGATAAAATCTTAACCCTATTTTCATAAATTTTTAATAATACTTACAAAGGTCGTTTTATTAAAAAAATTAACAAAGAAAGTAAGGTGTTTATGGCTATAATTCCACGGCAACCTTTTTCTGACATGGAAAGGTTCTTTGAGGATAATGATTGGCTTTTGCCGGTTTTGCCTCATTTGGGAGCTATGAAGCCAGCAATGGATGTATATGAAACGGAAAAAGATGTGATTGCCGAAGTAAATATTCCTGATTTTGACCCAGAAAAAGTTGATGTTGCAGTTAAAGATGGCGTTTTGAAAATAAGTGGCAAAATGGATGAGAAAAAAGAAGAGAAAGATGATAAGGGTTATTGGCGAAAAGAAATTCGAAAAGGATCGTTTGAGAGGTTGATGAGGTTGCCAGTAGCGGTAAAAGAGGACGCGATAGATGCGACCTATGAAAAAGGTGTTTTGAAAATTGTTATGCCCAAAGCCGAAATCAAACCGACGACTTCCAGAGTTAAGATAAAGATTAAAGAAAGCAAATAAAAATCCCTCGCTAAATCTTTAATGGGGGATTTTTTTACAGCGTTCTCTTAAAGTTAGGTATATAGATATACTCATTTTTTCTTCGTAAGATAGTTTTGATATCCTCTACGATGTGGAATCAAGTTTTATATTGCATCAGAGGGAATAGATGTTGTTTTGATATAATACTCGAGAAAAAGATCGTTTATGGAAATTAACAACATATTAAAACTCATTATCGCTATCGTAGTCTCCGAATTAGCAGGAATTATCGGCACCTTTTTTATTACACCATCTATTTCTGGCTGGTATGCAGAAATCGCAAAACCAGCTTTTAATCCTCCGGCGTGGATATTTGGACCGGTTTGGACGATTTTGTTCGCGCTTATGGGTATTGCGGCTTTTCTTATTTGGAAGAAGGGACTGAATCGTAGGGATGTAAAAATCGCTCTAAGTATATTTCTTGGCCAGTTGGTATTAAACACACTTTGGTCAGTTATCTTTTTTGGCTTACATTCTCCGGGCGGTGCGTTTATTGAGATTGTATTTCTCTGGCTTGCTATTCTTGCCACGATCATTGCGTTTGCAAAAATCTCCGAACTGGCCGCGTGGCTTCTTTTGCCATATATTCTTTGGGTCAGTTTTGCTGGATATCTTAATTATTCAATCTGGCAGCTTAATTCACTGGTAAATGGATGGCAAACGACTTGTATACAAGAAACCAAGCTCTGTTCTGATGACTCGTATATCGGACGCACCGGACTTAAGTGTGAGTTTACCGCATGTCCGGGAGAAAATGACGATCTTTGGAGAATGACGACAGATAACAAAACCGGCATAACATTCCAATATTCTGAAACTCTACCTACCGAATACATCCACGTCGTTGACTGGCCACCACAGGTTCAGATTTTGAATGAGTTGTTTGCTTGCACCGAGGCCTGGTCGGAAACCGCTCGGGCTGGGAAAACAATGAAGCGCATGGTGAATGACCGCATTTATTGTGTCACTAGAGTGACCGAGGGCGCGGCCGGTAGTATTTATACTCAATATGCTCATACTTTTCCAAAAGACAATAAAACGATAAATTCAAAGCTGACGTAGTCTATAAAGATATCCCGAATAAAAAAGACTGAGTGCGCCAGCTTTGGGATTTGTTGTGCCTTACCCGATCCGGATTCTGTTAAATAAAAGGGTAGAGCAAAAAAGTGAATCATGTTTACTTACTTGAATTTCATTTTTTTCAATCAATAAAAATGCATTAAAAATATAACTATATGAAAAAACTTCTCATTACAATTTTCATTTTCGGATCAATATTTGTCGCTGAATCAGTGAATGCTCAAATGATGGGTGGATTTTCTAATACTTCGGTTGATTGGAATGAGGTCGTGGAACACACTACTCGCGAAGAACAAGAGGGCAAAGAGTTTTGGAATAAACTACAAGCAAGAGAAGTTACTTGTGACGATCTAAGCGATGAGCAGTATGGAGTACTTGGCGAGTATTTTATGGGACAAATGACCGGAGATTCGCACGTCGCCATGAATGCCATGATGATTCAAGCCTATGGCGAAGGCGGCGAAGAGCAGATTCACATTGTTATGGGTAGGCGTCTTTCTGGTTGCGATACATCGGCGGCATTTCCAGCTATAAGCGGCGGCTGGATGCCGATGGTGAATATGATGTGGGGAGGATGGTCGTCTCCCTTTAGTAATAATAATTCAACAAATAATATGATGAATTTTGGATTCGGGCTTTTTAATAGTTTCGGCTGGATTTTTATGATCCTTTGGTGGGTTTTGATAATCGCCGGCATTGTCGCGCTTATTAGATGGCTTATAAGACAATCGCGTAGTAGCCACAACAATCACGCAAAGTCTGCGCTTGAAGTTTTGAAAGAACGATACGCAAAGGGCGAGATTAACAAGCAAGAGTTTGAGGAAAAGAAAAAAGATTTAAGTTAATCACGCAAAGTTATAATAAAAAATTATTTATCATCTCTTTGTTTTAGTGATTTTGATGGGTATTGTTTTGGTAACGGGCAGTACTTAGGGTATTTATTTTACGTCTAAAATACATCCAATGAAAAAATTGTAACCTCGAAAGATTCTGCTATCCCACATGGCGCGGAACTAATTTATATGAGTAGAGAAAAACCAATGCCTTTATTTTTGTAATCAGGTAGAATTGAAAAGATGGCTAAAAAAGGATTTATTCAAATTACAATCATTGGCATAGCAATTACCGTTATAGTTCTTGGCTTGAAAAGCTATTTTTATTTTTCGAATCGGCCAGTGGCGTTGAAAGAAGAGAATGTTCAAAAACTCGAAGAAATTCTAGTTCGTGAAAACACTTCCAAACTTGTCCAGGAGGGTGTCATAGAAGTAGGCCAAAAACCGAAAACAATTGTACGTGAGAGTCAACCGAGTTCTTTTAATAACTCCAAAATAGCAGTAAATGACGACGTTGTTCAGGGATACCCAGTTAATTGTTATCCTAGGTTAGGTTTCGACAATCACAGAACCGAACAAACATTTGTAATAAATCCAAGAAACAATAAAGTGATGTACGTCAACGTAGAATACAAAGGTATTTACAAAAGCGTTGATGGGGGAGATACATGGAGTTTTTCTGGAAAAGGACTCAAGGGACTTCCAAGGAATGACGATCCGTCAAAGCCTTGCCACGATCTTCGTTTCCATTTATATATCGATCCCTCAAATCCCGATCGTCTCTTGGCTCCAGGAGGAAGCGCACCCCGGAGAGTAGGAGAGGGTCTTGGTGGGCTTTCTGAGAGTTTGGATGGCGGCGCTACATGGCATCAGCTTTTCACGAGCGAGATGAGCGCTTACACGGAAGCGGCGATTATTGATCCAATAAACTCAAATATAGTTTATGTTACGACCTCTGCTCTTCCTCAGGGCATGGATGGGATCGATAAAGGCAATGTCTTTGTCATTAAGGGAGTCGTTTATAAGACAGCAGATGGTGGCAAGACATGGAATGAGCTCCCGACTGGATTTTTCACAGACATGAGAACGCCTGGAATTTTCATCGATGCTAAAAATTCTAAAATAGTGCGGCTCGCGACGTTTGGATTGCCATCTGGTTCGAATGTTGGCAAGAAATCTACCAACGAACAATGGGGATTATTGGAAACGAATGACGCCGGCCTTACTTGGACAAAGCTTGGCTCAACTCTTGGTATTGGTATACGTTATATTGATGTTTCATCGGTAAATATGAACCATTTTTTTATGATGGCAAGCAAAGACAATACGGATAAGGTGTATTACTCAATTGACGGTACTCTTAATGAGCCAAGCATCATGATAGTAAACTTTGCGCGATATGATCCGCACGACAAAACTGGAATGAGATTGATCGGATTAAATCTTTATGCCGAACCCAATGATATTTTTGAAAGCCTTGACGGGGGGAAGACATGGAATGTTGTGGGAAAGCTTCCGGAAAGCATCACAAGTGATCACCGAGCAACGAATATTGTTTTCGACCCGATCGATACGAACGTCATATACATAAATTCCGATCTAGCGCGCATTTGGAGATCTAGTGATAAAGGCAATACGTGGCGACCACTTCTAAGTCTCGATAAATTAGAAAATTGAAATGATAAAATAAGTCTGTGGATAAAGATGGATTTGCGGGTGTGTATGTATTGGGTGTTTGGGCTGTCGATATAGGTTATTATTATAAAAAGGTCGTAATTAGTTAATGTAAAACTTTATATGACATATCAAAATATGTATCAAATGATGAACGGATTGGGTTTTGGATGGAACGGTGCTAGTTTTATTTTTTGGATAACCACCATACTTTCTTGGACAATACTAGTCCTAATAATCATTTCTTTGATTAAATGGATAAATAAAAAATAAATATACGATCGTGCGGCGCTGTTGAGAAATAATGAGGTGGGTGATATAGTGTATGCGTGAATGAACAAACATTGACGCGATTGCATAATAAACGGCTCTTAAGGCGGGTAATGCTCTGGTTGTCTGCAAGCCTTCTCCTTGGCGGAGTCGTTTTTGGTTTAATAAAATTCAGTAATAACGAGTCAAATCAAACAGCCCTACTTATTAATACTATTTCTTCCTCTGACTCTGACTGGGTTAAGGGGGCAAAAGATGCACAAGTAGTTTTGGTCGAGTATAGTGACTTTCAGTGTCCGGCATGCGCCTTCTATTTTTCTCTTCTAAAGCAACTTGATCAGGAATTTTCTAATAAAATACAATTTATCTATCGTCATTTTCCGTTAAAACAAATACATGTAAATGCCGAGTCGGCTGCTTGGGCCGCTGAAGCGGCAGGCAGGCAGGGTAAGTTTTGGGAGATGCACGATATGATTTTTGAGAATCAAGCTACGTGGTCTAGTCAAAAAAATACAGAAGATATTTTTCTCTCGTATGCCCAATCATTGGGATTGAACAGTAATCAGTTTAAAATTGATTTCGATTCGAATGAGGTTAAGGAAAAAGTCACGAATGACTATGCGGGAGGTATTGAGTCAGAAGTGAATGCAACACCAACCTTTTTTCTTAATGGGCAAAAGATAAAAAACCCAAGCAATTATGACGAATTCAGAAATATCATTAAAGAGGCCATTGACTCCAATTCATAAGTGGTTGATTGGTCTGCTTTTGCTCTTTAGTTTTGTCGGTTTTTTGGATGCTACTTATCTTACTGTTCAGCATTTTCTTGGATCATCAATTAATTGTTCTATTTTCGAAGGTTGTAATGAAGTTATAACAAGTCGTTATGCGTCTATTGCTGGTATTCCTGTCGCTCTTCTCGGCGCATTATATTATTGTACTTTATTTATTTCCCTTATTGCCTACTGCGATACACGGAACGAGAGAATTTTGTATTTTATAGCTCACTTTGTTTTTATAGGATTTTTTGCATCTATTTGGTTCTTATTTCTCCAGTTATTCATCATTAAGGCAATTTGCTTTTACTGTGTAATTTCGGCAGTAACATCAACAATGCTCTTTGTTTTTGGAATTTTGTTGTCGAAATTTAAAAAAAAAGAGAATAAATAAGGGAATCGAGTATCTTGACAAGCATACCCCCATGGGGGTATGCTATATTATATGCAATATATGGGCAATCAAAACAAAATGAAAATTGTTCGCCGTCTTAAACTCCTTGAGGGCCAAGTCCGAGGGCTTCAAAAAATGATAGAGAGCGATACTTACTGCATTGATGTAATTACACAGACCTCTGCCGTGAAGCAGGGATTATCTAATGTTGAAGATTTATTGCTTGAAAATCATATCGGTGGTTGTATTCTTGACCAAGTAAAGTCGGGACAAACAGTTCGGGCAAAAGAAGAAATTCTTAAAGTTTATAAACTTAAACGGAAATAATATCATGAATACACAAACGTATAGAGTAAAAGGAATGCATTGCGCTTCATGTTCCTCGGTCATCGAGAAGGCTTTTAAGAAAATTCCCGGAGTGGAGTTTGCGGAGGTGAACTATGGCACAGAGAAAGCCAAAGTTTCTTTCGATCCGTCAAAGACAAACCCCCATGAACTTTCGAAGCATATCGAGCCACTTGGTTATTCACTAGAAGTTCTTCCCACTGCCAGAGAAATGGGAATGTCTGAGAGCGAGCATGCAGAACATCTGGGACTTAATCAGTCAAAAAAAGAAAAACTTGCAGAGGTTGCAGATATGAAATCAAAAGTGCTTTCAGCTATCCCTCTTGCGATTTTTGCCGCCTTCGTTATGGGCTGGGACATTCTTGTTCAATATGGATTTGTGCCGGAAATGGGCTCTGTGGTGAAAGAGTTTTTCCATCATCTCATGCCCTTGGTAGCGACATACACACTCTTTGTTGTTGGGAAGCCGTATCTTCTCGGCTTTTATCGATTTCTTAGATACGGCAAGGCAAATATGGATACACTGATCGGTATCGGAACTGTCGCCGCCTTTTTGTATAGCTTTGTCGTTACGGCTCTCGAGGAAACACTTCGACCATTTATAAATGTCGATTACCAATACTACGACGTGACGATCGTCGTTATTACTTTTATTGCGCTCGGTAAATATTTAGAAGCTCGATCAAAAATAAAAACGGGCGACGCCATAGAGAAGCTTCTTAATCTTCAAGCGAAGACGGCACTCGTCATCCGTGATGGCAAAGAAATAGAAATATCGGTAAATGACGTAAGGCATGGCGATCTCATCATTGTAAAGCCAGGAGCGAAAATTCCTGTCGACGGTCTCATAACCAATGGCAGTTCTTTTGTTGATGAATCTATGGTTACCGGAGAGCCAATGCCGGCGCAGAAAAAGATTGGAGATAGTGTTGTGTCAGGAACAATCAATACCAGCGGCTCATTTACATTCAAAGCAACGAAAGTTGGATCAGAAACACTACTCGCACAGATCATCAAAATGGTTGAGGACGCTCAGGGAAGCAAAGCTCCAATACAAGCACTTGCAGACAAAATTTCGTCAGTTTTTGTGCCGATTGTTCTTGTGATCGCTTTTCTTTCTCTTGGCGCGTGGCTTGTTTTTGGATCGCAATACCTAGGCTTCTCTCAAGCTTTGTCGTTTGGCCTTGTTTCTTTTGTGGGTATTCTTGTTATTGCATGTCCTTGCGCCCTCGGCCTTGCTACACCGACGGCAATTATTGTCGGCGTTGGGAAGGGAGCAAGAGAAGGCATTCTCATTAAAGATGCCGCTACTCTTGAAAAATTACATAAAGTAAATACTGTTGTGGTTGATAAAACAGGCACATTGACTCGTGGCAAGCCAACACTTGTCGATATTCAAAATCTTTCAAATCTAAAAGACGATGAACTCGTATCGATTCTAGCGTCACTTGAAAAAAAGTCAGAGCATCCGATTGCTCACGCGATCGTGAATTATGCACAGGAGAAGAGTATTCTTATCCCAGAAGTTTCTGATTTTGAAGGAATACAAGGCAAAGGAATTAAGGGAATAATTAATGGTATGGAATACTTTGTGGGTAACGCAAAGCTCGTAAGTGATCTTAAGGTTTCCTTTAATGCGGCACAACTTGATGTGTTTACTTTGCAGGGCAAAACACCAGTCATTCTCGCCACTAAAGAAAAAGTACTTGGTTTTGTTATGGTGGCTGACGAGATAAAAGCTGAGTCGATTGAAGCGATAAAAAATCTTCATAAACTTGGTATTAAGGTAGTTATGCTTACTGGCGACGATGAAAAAGCCGCCAAGTACATAGGATCGCTTGTGGGTATTGATGATGTGGTGGCTCATGTATTACCGCAGGATAAGCTTGCAAAAATAAAGGCATTACAGTCGCAGAGTCGAGTTGTGGCAATGGCGGGTGATGGCGTAAACGACGCTCCCGCGCTTGCTCAGGCTGATATAGGAATTGCTATGGGAACAGGAACAGATGTAGCAATAGAGTCCGCAGGTATTACCCTTCTTGGCGGTGATATCTCAAAACTCGTAAAAGCTATCAAGCTCTCAAAAATAACCATGAGGGGAATTAAGCAGAATCTGTTTTGGGCGTTTATCTATAATATCGTCGGCATTCCTCTTGCGGCTGGAGCTTTGTATCCGGTGTTTGGATGGCTCTTGAATCCCGTTTTTGCCGGTTTTGCAATGGCGATGTCATCGGTGTCGGTGGTGTCGAACTCTCTTCGAATTAAGGCGAAAAAATTATAAATATGAAAACATACACATTTCATGTCTCCGGCACTCATTGTGCTTCATGTAAAATCTTCATCGAAGATGCTTTAAGTGGGCAGAATTTCATAAAAAATGTTCGGGTTGATTTAAAATTGGAGACTGTCGAAATTGAGACTGATAACGACAAAGACCCTAGAGCATTAGCTCAAATTTTGACAGAAAAAATAAAATCGAACGGATATAAGTTGTCGGTAGAAAAGTCTATCGCAGAAAAACAAAGCAGTGATGTTGTTTGGAAAGCAATACCGATTGGGCTCGCGTTTCTCGCTTTATTCTTTCTTTTGCAGAAATCTGGAATTTTAAATCTTGGCATTGGCGGCAAAACAACTCCTGTAACGAGTTTTATTATTGGTCTCATCGCTTCAGTTTCGAGTTGTCTTGCCATAGTTGGTGGTTTAGTTTTATCGCTTTCGGCAAAAGTATCACAGGACAATGTGAGTGATACAAAAACGTTTATACTTTTCCACATGGGAAGACTGATTAGTTTCGCGCTATTAGGTGGGGTTCTTGGTATAGTCGGCAGTGCTATCGGCATCAACTTTACTTTTACGGCGATTCTTGGGCTTCTGGCTTCTCTTGTGATGATGTTCCTTGGGTTAAATTTAGTTGGAGTGTTTGCGAAAAATAAAATTGCATTGCCATCGGGATTTTTTAATTTTTTCAGGAGGATTGAACACAAGACGTTCACTCCGATCATTATCGGCTTCGCTACATTTTTCCTCCCATGTGGATTTACGCAATCGATGCAAGTCTCTGCATTAGGAAGCGGATCGTTCATGTCTGGACTGCTTATTATGCTTGCATTTGCTCTTGGAACGCTTCCAATGCTTGTGCTTCTTTCTTTTGGGTCAGCATCATTTGCACACGGGAAACATGCTCCACTATTCTTCAAATCAGCAGGAGTGGTTGTAATCGGTCTTGGATTATTTGCGCTTCTCGCCGGACTTGCAGGGCTCGGAATCATTAATCCGCTATTTAGTATATAATTACTTTATGGACAAGACTCCTTATATAATTATTACTCTCGCGCTTCTCATGGGTATTGGCATCGTATTTTTTAGCAGATTAGGGAGCAATGACTCGACATCAAATCAACCAATACAGAATGTTCAAATTAAAGACGGAATTCAGTATGTCACGATTAACGCTAATGCTGGATATTTACCCAGAGTCTCAATTGCGAAAGCAGGAATCCCAACGAAATTAGTCGTCAAAACAAATGGCACATATGACTGCTCGGCGTCACTAGTCATTCGGTCGATTGGCTATCAGAAAATTCTACCTCAAACAGGAGAAGAAGTTATTGACGTAGGAATACCAAAAGCAGGACAACCCCTTCAAGGGCTTTGTAGTATGGGAATGTATAATTTTAAAATTAATTTTAATTAAACTATGAATAATAAATTCGTTATATGGGTTTTAAGAATAGCAGTTGCTGGTGAATTTTTCGGCCATGGCGTGTTCGCCCTTCAAGGCAAAAAGGATTGGATCGGATGGTTTGCGCAATTTGGCATTTCTGATCAAGGAACAGCCGCTCAGCTTCTTTTTGTTCTAGGAATCATAGATATTACGTTAGCAATTCTCGTTTTAGTTAAACCGATTCGCATCGCGCTTTTATGGATGGTGTTTTGGGGTTTTTGGACCGCACTCCTTCGTCCGATAGTCGGTATGCCTATTTGGGATTTCGTTGAACGGTGGGCAAATTGGGGAGCTCCACTCGCATTACTTCTTATGATTGGTTGGCCTAAATCAGTAAGAGAGTGGCTTAAATAAATATGGCTCAATTACTTAAAATTTCATCACTATTCGTAATTGTGGTTGGTATTGCACTCGTCGTCGGAGGTCTTTGGGGTATTGCTTTCACCTATAAAAATATTACACAAGAGAAGATCGTAACTCCTGCGGATGCTTCTATTCCCGAAAAACCGGTGCGTGGGCCTTTCACGCTCAAAGCGCAGGCAGATATCATTCGGGAGCATACGCTCAAGTCAACAGGCGACAAGACATTTGCGGAAATGCCGCGGCAGATTTCGAAGCTGGATGAAAATAATCAGCAAGTTTTGGATGCAAATGGGAAGCCAGTCATGGTGGCAAATACCGCTCGTGATATTTGGATCACTGCCACCACATTGACAACGGCTCTAAGTTTAGGGATCTTGTCGTACGCATTTTCCAGTCTCATTGTGCTGTTTGGGCTTATATCTATCTGGATCGGCGTTGTTTTTGGCGCTTTAGTTAGACGAGGTAAACTCGTTTAAGGTAAAAACAGTCTTTTTTGTTTTGTCTGATTTTTCGAATAACTTGAATATTTCATAGATCATCGTTATTCTCCTCACGAGGAGAATAACGATGACGCTCCTAATATGTCTTCGTGATTTAAGCTCGAGGCCGTGTACTTTAATAATCGAAGAAAAGACACGTATTAATATAGAAGATGAGTCGTTTGATTATGAATCAAATCCTAAGCCAGAAGCAGAAGTTAAAGGTTGCTTTATGCATCAACGATTAGTGAGTTAAGTGATGGCTCGCTGGGAAGAAGTTATAGGGAAGTTTGGATGGCTTCATGTCATAAGACCAGACGAATTACCAGAAAAAGCCCCATTTCAGTATTCAGTTCCATGGAACTACAAGGACGGAGGAAATGGACATATGTACATAATGGATGCGCTTGGAAATCCGTTATTTCATGTCTATTGTTGGGGCGAAAAGGAATGCAGTGAATTGTTGAAGAAACTTGAGATTATAAATAGAACGTAGTGTCGTATAATAGAAGGCCGCTCAATGGAATGGGCGGTTTTTCATAAAAATAGTAAAACGAAGTATTCTGTGATATCTTACGAAAAGCTTTTCGAAACGGAGGTTTTGTGGAAATCTTGACCTTGTGGAAGTAGCGCGAATGGTGGTGTTGAATAGGAGAGACGCAGGGAAGTGTGATCGCGCTCTTTATAAATACTCCCGTGATATTACTTTTTTATGGATTCTTCAAAAGAATATAGCATAATGTTATTATAAAAAAATGTCTCAAAGCTATGTCACGTATATTTTGATATTTGTATTAGTCATTGTGGTTATTGGCGGAGGGGTTTTGATTATGCAAAGATTTAATAAAGAAAAAGGCGAACCAATAATCGTCGTTAATGAAGCTAAAATAACTAACATGAGTCATGTCATTGCACTTTCCACATCAAAGGGTATTATTCAATTCGAAACATATGATGCTGACGCTCCAAAAACAGTACGAAATTTCATTGATCTTGTGAATAAAGGTTTTTATGATGGTATTATATTTCATCGAGTTATTAAGAATTTCATGATACAGGGAGGCGATCCATACTGCTCAAGAGCAGAGACCATAAGTTTGTGTGGCACTGGTGGCCCAGGATATCAATTTGAAGATGAGTTAAATCCTGTAACTGATTCGTATAAAAATGGGTATCAAAGGGGAGTAGTTGCTATGGCAAATGCAGGAAAGAATACCAATGGAAGTCAATTCTTTATTATGTTAAATGATACTCCATTGCCTCACGATTACACTATTTTCGGTCGTGTAGTTCTCGGTCAGGAAATAGTGGATTTAATAGGAAACGTAAAGACAAACACAAATGATAGGCCAACTGAAAGAATAGTGATCAATAAAGCGACAGTCGAGAAAAAGTCATTGTAATGCTATGAATAGGAAGGTTAGGGAATAGTCACTCTTCATAGAATCTTCTTTAAAATAGGGGTACATCATAGCATGGGCAGTAAAAGCTTTGGAATTATTATTATAATTCTTCTTGTGATAGGCACAGGAATAGTAGGCTATATAAAGGGATGGTTTTCGTGGATGGATTTAGAAAGAGAAGGATGGGTTTTGTATGAGGATAAAGATATTGGTTTTTCGCTCGAGTATCCTCAAGAATTAAGAGTAGAAAAAACTCATGAGGAAGGAGTTTATTTTTCTTTGTGGGGACCTACGCAGATAGAGAACTCGGAATTCTTTGATGGGATTTCGATTTTGGTTCGACGAGAAAAATATCCAGAAAACTTATCATTAAAAAGTTTTGCAGAACGGGATGCGGATGAGATAAAGCGAATAGGTACAATCACGAAACCGGTTCATGAATTAAAAATTAGTGATTATGATGGCTATGGATATACTGCAAATGCGATTGGTGTGTTTGAGGACATATATATTCCTAGAGAAGATGAAGATAGAGAGTATTTGTTTATATCTCTTAGTGTTCCTGATCCTCAAAATCAGGGTTATAGCGAACGTGCAGATGAAATATTAAGTACACTTCGTCTCATTGATCGTGAAATTGAAAAAGGTGATTCATGTAAGCACGTGATATACGATTATCCTACTCGAGAAATCTATAGTGGAAGTGTGCATGCCCCAGATTTCTCAACTAAGCCTGAAGCGCGTACGTTTCGTACTTTGATTACTGAAGGAGCAAAGAATGGACCAAATTTTGCAGGAAATTATACAATTGTCACTTGGGGATGTGGTAGTGGTTGTCAAAGTTCTGCAATACTCGATGCTCGTACGGGGAAATTTATTGAATATGGTCTTATTTCAACCGAAGGTCTTTTATATCGCCTACACAATGATCTCCTTACGTTAAATCCACGGAATCAAGGGCTCGCCGCCTCAGGCTCTCTTAAAACTGAATACTATGTAATGAAAAATGGAATTCTTGAGTCTTTGTGCAAAAAACGGACAGAAGAAGTATGTATTCAGGTAATCACAAAAGCACAGAACCCTATCACGAAAGAAATGAAAGAGTTTCCGACTCCTTGTGATGTTCCCGGAGGTTGGCAAGTAGTAAGGTGATTTATTTCGTGATTTACTGGCTGCAGTTCTTTAGAGAAGATGTATGATTAATGAAAATCTTTCGGAAAAGAATATTTTGATGCAATCATTAAGAGGATGAAACGACAAATAGATTAAATAGTATGCGGGCATAATACTCGCATTTTTTGTATACTATTCTTATGAGAATATATATTCAGGCAAAGCCAGATGCTTATGAGGACAAAATAGAAAAAATTGATGAAACTCATTTTGTGATCTTAGTAAAAGAGCCTCCCATAAAAGGACTAGCAAATAGGGCAATTGGAAGGCTTCTTGCGGAACATTTCAACACGAGTCCTTCTCGTATACGATTAATTTCCGGTTTCTCCTCGCGGCAAAAAGTATTCGAAATTGATGAAGCTTAATATTCACCTCGCTTTCATGTGTCTTATTCATTACTCGATTCATGCAGGGAGGATTAAAATCGACAATCGATCATAAAGAGATTAGAAGGTGGATTGAGGAACGGGGCGGAAAGCCTGCTCGCGTAAAAGACGTGAGTGGTGGAGGATATCTTTTGAGGGTTGATTTTCCGGGATATTCCGGCCATGGTAGTCTTGAAGAAGTATCGTGGGAAGAATTCTTCGATCAATTAGAGAAAAACAATCTCGCATTCTTATATGAGGAGAAAAGCGAAAAAGTAAGTCGTTTTAACAAATTTATTTCGCGTGATAACGCTTGACTCTTCTTGTGTATAGAATAGGCTCTTATTCAGATACTTGTAATCGTATAATAGAGTAAGGAAAGCGAGGGTGAATGGAGGCGCAAATATATTGCATGCTCTTATGTTTCCGAAAAAATGATATTCCTTTTGAGCGAGAGATGCATGCTCATCTTCCTCAGTACTTTAGATATATGGTGAAAGAAATAATAGGAGTAGAACCTCGAGGCTATTCGATGAAGTCCGGAGAATTTCCGAATGGTTCGGACACTATGCGCTTTATTTCTTGTTCGGAATTATTGTATGAAGGTAACATTGATATGCATCCGCAATACGAGAACGGTATATGTATAGTGAGTACGCTCGTATTTACATACAATCAAAGGGAAACACATTGCGCACTTATTCAAACTATATTGCCGCGGATTCGGAATATTATTAATGTTCTGCTTAACTAAGAAGGACAGGAGGGGGGGTCTATGGCAACTCACGAGAATAATCCTGGTACAGATATTCGTATCAAGCACAAGAGGATTAGGCCTTCCAAAGATCAGCCACGAAAGTTTTTCGATCAAGCAGCGCTTCAGGAGCTTGCGGCGAGTATTTCTGAGGTAGGACAAGAAGTTCCTATTACAATATATGAAGTAAATGATGATCCAGATCATGATTTTGAAATCATTGACGGAGAGAGGCGCTGGAGAGCATGTGGCATTTTGGGATTTGAAGAAATACGTGCATATATCGATGAAATAAAGGACCCACGTGATCATTTCATAAAGTCAGTGGTTTCAAATTTCGGGCGAGCAGATCATACTCCAATGGAAATTGCAGAGGCAGTAAAGAGAATGCAGGAAGCAGGAAAGACCGTCCAGCAAATTAGCAGAATTTTTGCAAAATCCTTGAGTTGGGTATATCAATACGCGAGTCTTCTAAGGCTTCATGAGGAAGTTCAGGATATGCTTCATCCAATGGTACCTGATACAAAGAAGCTTGCGTTCTCGATCGCAATTCTTCTTACAAACTTCCCTCATGAGATTCAACGTGAACTTGCGCGTGAGATTGTGAAAAATAATATGTCAATGAATAGAGCACGATTCTTGATAAGAAAATTTGAGAAGGAAGCAAATCTAAAGCCGGAAGAAGGGAGAAGGATTCATAATCGTAAGCCATCGAAAGATTTCGCGATATTAAATAGATTTCTTTCTAGCCTAAAAGAAAGCACCGCCTTTTTTCTTGATATGAATGCTGATGTTTTTGATAACATGTTTAGAATGAGACCGGACGAGGATCGCGCAAGAACACAAAAAGCAATCGAGGCGGCTATCGAAGAACTGAGTCAGATGCTTGATGTAGTAAAGGGGATGTAATATTTCTACTTACATGAATAAAGACAAAAACCGTTCCGGTATCATGGAACGGCTTTTTAATATGAGGGGGCGAGAGAGAGTGTAGATACTTAGAATGAGAGATAATATCGCAATTATGATCTGTGCGAGTAGAAAAGTAATGACAAAAATAATGTTATAAGAGCGGTAAGAAGAAGGGAAATTATAAAACAGACCTTGAGTGCCATGGATATTTCTTTGTTTGTGTGCCATGCTTTCATATGCTTTCCAATCCATCGGTTGTTAATCAATGCAATATGTAATTTCTCTGAGCTTCGGGCGTAGCATGCAGTACTTATAAAAAAGAAAGGAATGGAAGGGAGAAGGGGTAAGAAAAGCGCAGAAATACCTATGATAAGCGAGATACTTCCCAATGAGAAAAGTAGTGCTCTTTTTACGCGAATCTGAAGCGGCACGAAATCCTCGAATCGCCCTAAAGCTTCTCGAAGTGCTTATTATAGTATATATCTTATATGGTATTCTAAAAATCCGATGTTTATTGACGATATTACAATTAAAGTTAAAGCAGGCCGCGGCGGGGACGGCGTTGTTTCGTTTAATAAAAATAAGATGAGCTTGGGTCCCGTGGGTGGAACTGGAGGGCATGGAGGAAGCGTCTATATTGAAGCGGTTTCCGACCTTGGCGCGCTTCGTGCTTATCGATTTCAGAAGGAATTTTTTGCAGAAGATGGAGAAAAGGGCAAAGGCCAATGCAATGATGGTGCACATGGCAAAGACCTCATATTAAAAGTTCCTGTGGGGACGGTGATTCATAATGAAGGGGCGAATACTAAGGAAGAATTGATGAGCGTTGGTAATCGAGTGCGAGTTGCTCGTGGAGGAAAAGGAGGGAAGGGGAATTTTCATTTTCGATCTTCTACGAATACAAGCCCTACTCAATTTGAAAGTGGGATGATGGGTGAAGCATGGAAGGTGCGTCTCGAGCTTAAATTAATTGCAGATGTAGGATTTGTAGGGCTTCCCAATGTAGGAAAATCGAGCTTATTAAATACACTTACTCGCGCGAAGAGTAAGGTAGGGAATTATCTTTTTACCACCCTTGAGCCGTATTTAGGCGCATATTATGAGCTTATTATCGCTGATATTCCTGGACT
>Ga0209542_10008152_pt1 | contig 19666 bp, 33 predicted proteins | sample RifCSPhighO2_01_FD_184028 | JGI IMG/M metagenome (GOLD analysis project Ga0209542, IMG submission 184028) | Soil microbial communities from Rifle, Colorado - Rifle CSP2_plank highO2_0.1 (SPAdes) (version 2) | ecosystem: Environmental > Terrestrial > Deep subsurface > Rock core/Sediment ...
CTCCATCAGGCTGATGGAGAGGGAAAACAAGCTGATTTTCGTAGTTGACAAGCACGCAAAAAAGCCGGAAATAAAGAATGCGGTAGAGGAGATGTTCAAGGTTAAGGTTGACAAGGTGAATACGTATGTATCTTCCGATGGAAAGAAGCATGCATATGTGAAGTTTGCAAAGGAATCTCCTGCAATAGACGTCGCAACACAGCTGGGGTTAATGTAGATGGGAAAGAACTTAATTCAGCAAAGGCGCGGAAAGGGAAGCTCAACATTCAGGGCGAGAAGCTTTAATGCAGAAGGGCCGGCAAAGCATATTTCATATTCGAAAGATTCGCATTCGGGAAAGGTTGTTGACATAATACACTCATACATGCATTCAGGACCGCTGATGCAGATAAAATACGACAATCAGGAAGCGGTATTGATACAGGCTCCGGAAGGGGTGCACGTCGGAAAGGATGTCGTTTCAGGGCCAAAAGCGCCGATAGAGATAGGAAATTCGCTGCCGCTGAAAGATATTCCTGAAGGGACTGACATCTACAACATTGAAAGCATGCCGGGAGACGGCGGAAAATTTGTCAGGTCTGCGGGCTCGTCTGCAAGAATAACATCAAAATTTCCTGACAAGATAACTGTAATGCTGCCGTCAAAAAAGGAGCGTTCATTTTCGCCGGAGTGCAGGGCATCAATTGGAATAATTGCAGGCTCCGGAAGGCTGGAAAAGCCGTTCCTGAAAGCCGGAAACAAATTCCACAGGATGAAGGCAAGGAACAAGTATTATCCCCAGGTTCAGGGAGTTTCGATGAATGCAGTTGCGCATCCTTTCGGCTCGAAGAGCTCGAGAACAAAGGGAAGGCCGACACAGGCATCAAGAAATGCGCCGCCAGGAAGAAAAGTCGGAAAGATTGCTCCAAGGCGCACAGGTCACAGGAGGTAATCATGGCCAAGAAAGAATTTACATACCGCGGGAAAACGCTGGATGAGCTGAAGAGATTGAGCATAGATGAGTTTGCAATGCTTCTCCCCGCAAGGCAGCGAAGGTCCATTAAAAGGGGAATTCCGGATTCACAGAAGAAAGTCATGAAAAAAATAAAGCTTGGCGACAAGAACCTCAAGACGCATGTCCGCGACATGATTATCACGCCGGCGATGGTAGGGTCAACCCTGAAAATCCACAACGGCAAGGAATATTTCCAGCTTGCAATATTGGAAGACATGCTGGGGCATTTCCTCGGCGAGTTTGCACTTACAAGGAAAAAGGTTGCGCATTCAGCGCCGGGAATAGGCGCCACAAAATCAAGCGCGAGCATTTCAGTGAAATAAAATGGCAGAATACAACAAAGAGCACATGGCAAGGGTTTTTGGCAATTCATTGCCGATTTCCCCGAAGAAGGCGATGGAGATATGCAGCGTGCTCCGCAACAAGAGCCTTGCCAAGGCGAAGGAAAGGCTTTCGCAGGTTATCAGCAAGGAAAAAGCACTGCCATTCAGCAGGTTCAACCGCGGGCTGGGCCACAGGAAAGGGATTGGGCCGGGAAGGTATCCGATAAAGACCGCAGCGGAAGTGCTGAAGCTGCTGAATGCGCTTGAGGCAAATGCGCAGTTCAAGGGGCTTGACACAAACAGCCTCGTAATAGCAAAGATGGTCGCAAACAGGGCATCAAAAACCTGGCATTACGGAAGAAAGAGAAGAAGAATGATGAAGCGCGCTAATGTTGAAATTGTCGTAGAGGAAAGGAAAGCGGAAGAGAAAAAGGCCGGTGGAAAGAAATGATTGAAAGAAAGTTTATCTCGGAAAAGATGAAGGAGTTTAGCATACAGGAGCATATCAGCGAGAACCTTCACGGGGTAGGGCATTCAAAGACAAAGGTGGTAAGGACCCCGTTGGGCGAGAAGATAATTGTTTATGTGTCGAGGCCAGGCCTAATAGTCGGAAAAAAGGGGGCGAACATCAAGCAGCTTACAAAGACGCTGAAGAAAACCTTCAATCTCGAAAACCCGCAGATAGAAATTTCCGAGGTCGAGAATCCGGTGCTTGATGCGGCAATTGTTGCAGAGACAATTGCGGATTCCCTCGAGAGGCTTGGCACTGCAAAATTCAAGGCAATAGGCCATAAGGTGATGACTGATGCAATGAATGCAGGCGCATTGGGCATAGAAATCCTGATCAGCGGTAAAATTCCAAGCTCAAGGGCAAAATCATGGAGATTTTATCAGGGCTATCTTAAGAAGTGCGGAGATGTTGCGCTCACTGGCGTAAGGGCGGCGCACAGCACTGCGCACCTAAAGACCGGGGCAATAGGGGTGAAGGTAAAGATAATGCCGCCGGAAACACAGCTTCCCGATAAGGTCACGCTTTTGGAAGAAGGGGAAAAGCAGGAGGAGCCAAAGGCAGAACCTGCGCCAAAAGAGGAGCAGAAAAAAGCGGAAGAAAAGCCGAAGAGAAAGAGAAAGAAGAAGGAGGCAAAAGATGCCGGCAAAAGCGAAGGAACTAAGGCAGCTGAGTGATTCAGAGCTTTCGTCCAGGGAAAAAGAAGCTGGAAAAGAGCTGATGAAATTATATTCGCAGGTTTCAATGGGCACCACGCTGAAAAAATCAATGCAGATAAGGAATTTGAGAAAGGCGATTGCGCGCATACTTACAGTCAGGAATGAAAAGTCGAAAAATAAGGAGGTAACTGAAAAGCATGAGTGAAATTTGCCCAACATGCGGGCTCAGAAAGGAGCTTTGCGTTTGCGAGTCAATCGCAAAAGAGAGCCAGAGGATAAGGGCGTACCTTGACAACAAGAAGTTCAACAAGACGTACACCGTCATTTCGGGCATTGACGCCAAGGTCATCGATATGAGGGACCTTGCAAAGAAGCTCAAGGCGAAATTTGCCTGCGGCGGCACAGTGAAGGACGGCAGGATTGAACTTCAGGGAAACCACATAAAAAAGGTGAGGCGCGCCTTAATAGAGTTTGGCTTTGCTCCGGAAAGCATAGACATCAGCTGAGAACCATGAAAAAGGCGGTGGAGGCCCTTTTGCGGGGCGAGCTCATAGGAAGACCAGTAAAGGTCGGGAGCACAGAAGGCATAATAATAGACGAAACAAAGAACATGATAACGATAATGGCAAGGAACGGCATGAAAAAGTACATCAAGAATTCGACCAAATTTGAGTTTGAGGTTGCAAAAAAGCGCGTCATTGTAGACGGAAGCATTTTGGCAATGAAGCCGGAACAGCGCATTGCAATGAAATTACGGTGAGCTTATGGAAAGAAAAGATATCGGGATAAAGGTAAAGGAGCCTGGAGCCGCATGCACGGATGCAAGCTGCCCGTTTCATGGCAGGCTTAGCGTTAGGGGGCGGGTTTTTACGGGCACAGTTGTAAGCGACAGGATGGCAAAAACCGTAAATGTCGAATGGACTGAGATGAAAAAACTCCCCAAGTACGAGAGGTATGAAAAGAGAAGGACGAAAATCAAGGCTCACAATCCGCCGTGCATGAACGCAAGGGAAGGCGACATGGTCAGGATTGGGGAGTGCAGGCCGCTTTCAAAAACCAAGAATTTTGTTGTAATCGAGAACCTTGGGAAAGTCAGGGCGTATGCGCTGATTTCAGAAGCTCTGGCAGAATCAAAGTTCAAGCAGAAGAAGAAGGTTGAGGAGGAAAAGGAAGATGCAGCCGCTTAAGGCGCGAATTACCCGGGGGCTGACCCAGGGCTCGATGGTGGAAACATGCGACAATTCGGGAGCAAAGATAATCAGGATTTTCAGCGTGGTGGGCTCTAAAACAGTAAAGGGAAGGTACCCAAGCTGCGGAATTGCCGACTTGGTGCTGGCATCGGTAAGGAGAGGAAAGCCGGAAATGAGAAAGCAGGTTGTGTTTGCAGTCATTGTCCGGCAGCGCAAGGAATACAGAAGGCCGGACGGCACAAGGGTGAAGTTTGAGGACAATGCGGCAGTTGTGCTGAAGGACGACAAGGGGAACCCAAAAGGAACAATGCTGAAGGGGGCAATCGCGAAGGAGGTTGTCGACAGGTACCCATCAGTTGCAAAAATAGCAAGCATAGTGGTTTAGCATGAAAAAAAAATTTTCAGTTGCGTGGAAGGGAAGCTCAAAGCCAAAGAAGCAGGTCAAGTACAGGCATCAGGCTCCGCTTCACATCAAGCATAAGATGGTTTCAGCGCATCTTTCAGGTGAGCTCAGGAAGAAATACGGCAAAAGAAGCGCACCCCTGAGGAAAGGCGACAAGGTAAAAATCATGAGGGGAAACTACAAGAAAAAAGATGGAAAGGTTTTGGATGTGAACCTTAAGAGGACTAAAGTGTTCATTGAGGGATTTCAGGTTTCAAAGATTGACGGGACAAAATCAAACATTCCATTTGCGCCCTCAAATCTCATGATAGTTGACCTGAATCTGGATGACAAGGAAAGAAAAAAGTCAATAGAGGTAAAGCAAAATGCACCTTAAGAGGGTGGCAGCCCCAAAAAGCTGGCCAATCAGGAGAAAGGAAAGGAAATACACAATAAGGCAGAATCCGGGGCCATATTCATACAAGGAGAGCGTGCCTTTGGGAATAGTGCTGCGGGACATTTTGAAGGTGACTTTAACGAAAAGGGAGGCAAAAAGGGCACTTCATGAGCGCAAGATAAAGGTTAACGGCATTGTCAGGGCCTCGCTTAAGTTTCCCTTAGGGCTTTTCGACATAATAAGTTTTGCAGACAGGAACTACAGGATGCTGATTGACAGCAGGGGAAAATTCTTCCTTGGGCAGATAGCCGGGGGAGAGCTCCTGAAGCCCTCCAAAATCACAGGGAAAAATGCCGTCAGCGGAAAAAAAATACAGATTACACTGAACGACAGCAGGACCCTTCTTTTGGGCAAATCAGAGCATAAGGTCGGGGACACGTTGATTTTTTCGATTCCCGGGAATGAGGTCAAGGAGGCGCTGCCATTTGTAAAGGGTTCTGTAATCCTGCTTACCAGGGGAAACCACACGGGCGAAGTTGGAAAGGTGAAAGACATTGCGGGAAGCAAAATCATCTATGAAATACCTGAAAAAGGGATTTTCGAGACAAAAAAAGGCAACGCATTCGTTGTCGGGAAGGAAAAGCCAATAATTGAAATAAAATGAATCTGATGAGGGGGATTGGGATAGAGAAAGTTACTGTCAACATAGGCGCAGGCAAAGAGCCTGCTGTATTAGAGAAAGGAATTTCCCTGATAAAAAACCTTGTCGGCATTTCACCAGTGAAAACCTTCACAAACAAGAGGATTCCTACATGGGGCTTGAGGCCGGGGCTTCCAATCGGATGCAAGCTTACCCTGAGGAATGAAAAGGCGCAGGATATATTAAAGAGAACCCTTGAAGCGCATGGGAGAAGGCTATCAGAAGAAAATTTTGACAACGAGGGAAACGTAGCATTCGGAATAAAGGAGTATATAGACATTCCGGGGGCAAAGTACGACCCTTCAATAGGAATGATGGGCCTTCAAATCTGCATTACCCTGGGGAGGCCGGGATTTAGAATCAAGAGGAGGGCATACATGACCAGGAAAATACCAAGAAGGCACAGGATAACGAAGCAGGAATCCATAGATTTCATGAAAAAAAACTTTGATGTTGCAATAGGTGAGGAATAATGACATACAGCGATTACAAAAAGGCTTTCAAGCAGCTTAAGGCAAAGCCATTCAAGCTCAAGAAATTCGAGAAGTTCAATGCCCCAAAGAAAAGGACAACAGGAATTGCAAGGCACAAGTGCGGAAGATGCGGCAGGATAGGGGGGCATGTCGGCAAGTACGGCATTAATCTCTGCAGGCAATGCTTCAGGGAAACCGCGCCAAAGCTAGGATTCAAGAAATACAACTAAGGTGAAAAAATGTCAATGAACGACCCACTCGCAGCGGCAATGTCAAAAATAGGGAATGCGGAAAAGCTTGGCAGGCAGACGTGCGCAGTTGCATCGTCAAATATCATAAAGAATGTTCTTGCCCTGATGAATGAGAAGATGTACCTCGGGGAGTTTGCAGGAACATACGAGCCGAAAGGAGGCATCTTGACAGTAAACCTGCTTGGCAGGATAAACAAGTGCGGCGCAATCAAGCCGAGGTTTTCCATCAAGAAGGGCGATTACGAGAAATTTGAAAAGCGCTACCTTCCGGCAGCAGATTTCGGGTTTTTGGTAGTTTCAACATCAAGCGGCCTTTTGACGCACGTCGAGGCAAAGAAAAAGAACCTTGGGGGCAGGCTAATAGCATATTTTTACTAAAATGGGAAAGAAGAAGCCAAAACAAATAGTGGACGAGATTGCATTAGCCGATGGAGTAAGCGCGGCTTATGACGGCGCCAGCGTCAGGCTGAAGGGGCCAAAGGGGGAGGCGTCAAAAGATATTCGTGCAACTAATGTCAGCATTTCAATTGAGGGCAAAAGGGTAATATTGTCCGGCAAGGGTGTATCGAAAAAGGAGAAGAAGGCAGTTTATTCCATAGCCGCGCATATAAAGAACCTGCTGAAGGGGGTTACAGAGGGCCATAGATACCGCCTTAAGATATGCTCAGGCCATTTCCCGATGAATGTAAGCGTGACAAAAAACGAGGTTGTGATAAAGAATTTCCTTGGCGAAAAGTTCCCGAGGACACTAAAAATAAAGCCAAATGTGAGCGTGAAGCTGGACGGCCAGGAAATGATTGTTGAGGGGCCTTCAAAGGAACTGTGCGGGCAGGTGTCCGCAGACATAGAAAAGCTCACCTCCGTAAGAAACCGCGATTTGAGAATATTCCAGGATGGAATCTACATAACAGATAAAGACGGAAAGCTGATAAAATGAACACAAAAAAGAAGCCGACATTTGTAAGGCAGGACATTCACAAGAGGAAATGCCTGAAATTTGCCTGGCGAAAGCCCAGCGGCATAGACTCAAAGATGAGGCTGGGGCTTAAGGGCCACAGGAAAACGCCCTCTCCGGGATACGGCAGCAAACGCGAAGAAAGGGGCCTGCTCAAGGGAAACCTCCGAGGCGTTTTGATTAGTTCGCTTCAGGACTTAAAGGGCATTGATGCAAAAAAATCCGGCGCAATACTGTCTTCCACTGTCGGGAAAAGGAAGAAAGCGGAGATTGTAAGAGAATGCCTTTCAAAGAACATCAAGATAATAAACATGCGGGATGCAAATGCATTCCTAAGAAGCATTGAGGAAATGAAGGAGAAGAAAAAGGAAGCGAAGGGCAAGAGAGAGGAGAAAAAGGAAGAGAAGAAGGGAGTGGAAAAAGTTTTGACGGACGAAGAGAAAAAGCTCGAAGTGAAGAAAGAGATGGATAAGATGCTTATCAGGAAGGATGCCCTATGATGCTTGACAACCAAAAAAGGCTTGCTGCCTCGGTGATGAAATGCTCGCCGAAGCGCATAAAGTTTGATGCTGGCAGGCTCGATGAAATAAAGGAGGCAATCACAAAGGCGGACATACGCTCGCTGATAAAAGACCAAGCAATCAACAGGATTCCCAAAAGGGCGACTTCCAATGTCAGGGTGCGGAAGAGGAAACTCCAGTACGCCAAGGGAAAGCGAAAAGGCCACGGCTCAAGGAAGGGCAAGGCTACTGCCAGATTAAATGCTAAAACGGATTGGATAACAAGAATTCGCGCGCAAAGGCAATTGCTTGCGGAGCTGAGGAGCCAAGGAACAATCGACAGGAAAATCTTTCGGAAGCTTTACAGCAGGTCAAAGGGCGGGTTTTTCAGAAGCAGGCGCCACATCCAGCTTTTCATTGAGGAGCACGGGTTAAAGAAATGAAAAAGAACAAGATTGCGGTAATACCGTTCAAGAGAAAACTCAGGGGAAAGACAAACTATCGGCAGAGGATGAAGCTGATAATATCAAACAAGCCCAGGTTGATAGTCAGAAAATCCCTTAAAGGAATGGTTGTGCAGATAGTGGAGTACATCCCTGGCGGAGATAAGGTATTAGCTTCGGCAAGTTCGTCAGAGTTAAGGAAGATTCAATGGAATGTGCCATCAGGCAACATCCCAAGCGCTTACCTTATGGGGCTGCTGCTTGGAAAAAAGGCAACAGAGCTTGGAATCAAAGAGGCTGTTCTAGATGTAGGGTTGCAAAAGACGGTAAAGGGATCGAGGATTTTTGCGGTGCTGAAGGGGGTAGTTGATGCAGGGGTTAATGTTCCGCACTCTGCCGAGATATTGCCTTCGGCAGACAGGCTATCCGGGGCGCACATTTCCGCCTATGCTGGAAAAATTCAGGGAGACAAAGAGGCCTACAGCAGGCAGTTCGGGTTTTACATAAAGAGCAGCTTAGATCCAAAAGACATACCAAGGCTTTTTGAGGCCGCGCGGAAAAAAATAATGGGGGCATAATCATGGCAGAAGAAGGCGTTGTTGAGGTAGTGGAGCCGATAGAGGTAATCAAGGTAGAGGCACCCAAGATAAACCTTGAGAGCTGGACCCCAAAGACCGAGATAGGCAGGAAAGTTCAGAGGAACGAAATAAAATCAGTCGAGGAAATACTTGACAAGGGGGAGAGAATTTGCGAGCCCGAAATCATAGACATACTGCTTCCTAACATAAAGTCGGACCTTCTCATGATTGGGCAGTCGAAAGGAAAGTTTGGCGGAGGCCAAAAGAGGGTTTTCAAGCAGACCCAGAAGAAAACAAACGAGGGCAACAAGCCGAAGTTTGCAACATACGCGGTTGTCGGCAATGGCAACGGCTATGTGGGAATCGGCTACGGAAAGGCAAAGGAAACGGTTCCGGCAAGGGAAAAGGCATTGAGAAATGCAAAGCTTAACGTAATCAAAATCAAGAGGGGATGCGGCTCATGGGCATGCGGATGCAAAGGCCACCATTCAATACCTTTCAAGGTTTCTGCAAAGGTAAGCAGCATCGAGCTTACACTTCTGCCTGCACCGAAAGGCACAGGGTTAATTGTGGAGCCAGAGTGCCAGAAAATACTTTCGCTCGCAGGAATCAAGGATGTATGGTCCAAAACCAAAGGCCAGACGAGAACAAAGTCCAATTTCATCACTGCATGCCATAACGCCCTGAGGAAGCTTGTGGAAATGAAAGTTCAGCCTGACTTCAATGAGCCATTAGGCATTATTGAAGGCGCGGGGGAGAGCAAATGATTGCAGCTATCAGGATAAGGGGCGTGCATGATATCAGGGGGGATGTGGAAAGAAACCTTGATAATCTAAGGCTGTTACGGAAGCATGCATGCGTTCTGCTGGAGGATACGCCTGCAGTAAGGGGCCAGCTTGCGAAAGTGAAGGATTTTGCAACCTGGGGTATAATCAATGATGACACAAAAAAGATTCTTGTTGAGAAAAGGGGCAATGAATACAGCGGGAGGCTTACAGACTCAAGGGGAAAAATCAGCTATCCTGTATTGAAGATTGGCGGCAGGGCATTAAGGCCCTATTTTAATTTAAGCCCACCAAAGGGCGGCTTTGAGAGGAAAGGCATTAAAGTTGCATTCAGGGCAGGAGGCGTTTTGGGCGACAGGGGAGAGCATATTAACGAACTGATAAGGAAGATGGTCTAAATGGTTATCCGAAAAAGAAAGAAAAATTCAAGGCAGCGGGGCTCATGGACGCACGGCTGGGGAGCGAAGAAAAAGCACCGTGGCTCGGGGCATAGGGGCGGAAAGGGGATGGCCGGTACTGGGAAGAGGGCAGACTCGAAGAAGCCTTCCATCTGGAAAGACGTGAAGTATTTCGGGAAGCACGGGTTTGTGATGCACGGGGCTAAGTTTAAGGCAAACCCAATAAATATTCTAGATATAGAAGAGCATGTTTCTAAATGGATTAGCGAAAAGAAGGCGAGCGAGAGCAAAGGCGAGGTAACAATTGACCTTGGTGCGCTTGGCTACAATAAATTGCTTGGGAACGGAAAGCCGACAAGAAAGTATGTTATAAACGTTCAGGCAGCATCGAAGGGTGCAGTTGAATCAATACAAGAGGCAGGTGGAAAAGTAAATGTCAGTTTGGCAGGGCCTAATCAATAATCTTCCTGAAGTTGCGGGGCCAACGCAAAAAAGGCTCGGCTTCAGGGAAAAGCTCAAATGGACTATGATTATATTAGTTATATTTTTTGTTCTCGGGCTGATGCCGCTGTTTGGGCTCGGGGAGAATGCCTTGCAGCAATTTGAGTTTTTGTCAATAGTGCTTGGGGCATCATTCGGCTCTATAATCTCCCTTGGAATAGGGCCGTTGGTTACATCTTCAATAGTGCTTCAGCTTTTGAACGGCTCGGGGCTTGTAAAATTTGATTTGACAACTTCGGAAGGAAAGAAGAGCTTTCAGGGAACGCAGAAACTGCTGTCCATATTCTTCATAATATTTGAGGCTGCAATATACGTGTTTATGGGGGGTCTGGCGCCGTCTGCTTCGCTGCTCGGACAGCCCATTTACTTTGACTTGGAGCTGCTGCTTGTGTTTCAGCTAATATTGGGCGGGGTTCTTATAATGTTTATGGATGAGGTCATTTCCAAATGGGGCTTTGGCTCCGGAATTTCCCTCTTTATTGCGGCAGGCGTTTCGCAGCAAATATTTGTTCAGGCATTTAATCCTTTGCCGGGGCCTACCGGAGTTGCAGGCGTAACATACGCGGCAGGGGCGATTCCTGCCTTGTTTCAGGCATTGGCTGGCGGAGACCCTCAAACTGTTTTTGTGAAGCTTTCAATTATTATAGCAACTGTTACTGTTTTCCTTTTTGTAGTATTTGCCCAGGCAATGAAAGTTGAGGTTCCTTTGTCGTTCGGAAGGATAAGGGGGCATGGAATAAGATGGCCTTTAAGCTTCATGTACACATCAAACATTCCAGTCATACTTGTTGCTGCATTGCTCGCAAACGTGCAGCTTTGGGGAAGGCTGCTGGAAAATTGGGGGCGCCCTATTTTAGGCACTTTCAGCTCGCAGGGTGTTCCATTATCCGGCGTAGTTGCGTGGACAAACAGCGTAGATATTGTTCAGAACGCTATAACGGGTTCTTTAACAGGGCTGGACATTGCCCACGCAATTGGCTATCTTTTCTTCTTCATGGCGGGCTCTCTGATGTTTAGCATCTTCTGGGTTCAGACTGCGGGAATGGATGCAAGGTCGCAGGCAAAGCAGATGATGGCTTCAGGATTGCAGATTCCGGGCTTCAGGAGAGATGAAAGGGTACTTGAGACAGTTCTTAACAGGTACATTTGGCCGCTGACATTTATGGGCGGGCTTACGGTTGGATTTTTAGGGGCTGTTGCAGATTTAACCGGAGCATTAAGCAGGGGAACAGGAATACTCCTTGCCGTGATGATAGTCTATAAACTGTACGAAGAGATTGCCCAGCAGCACATGATGGACATGTCTCCGATGCTGAGAAAGTTTATGGAGTAGAATTAATGCCTGTGTTTCTTGAACTTTTTCTCTGAAAGTGGCTTCCAGAAGGAGATTACCTTGTACGTTTCGAAGAGTGATGCTATCAGGGTGACGAAGATAAAAATGTACCAGATGCCTTCCATAGTTTCTGAAAGCTCTTGGTACTGGCTCTCTTCGGTTAAATGATAGACGGTCATCGCAGCAACGCCTAACACAACTGCAAGGAGAAACACTACCCTGATAATAAAGATGTTCTTTAGCTCGCCTGCAAGCAATTTGCGGAGCGAAAGGAAAAGGAAGGCGAGGGAAACAGCGCCTATTATGGTGGTTAACACTGAGCTTACCTGTGCGACCAAGAGCATTAGTTCTTCCATTTTACCTAAACCCGTACTCCTTTGAGATTCTTACAGCTTCCTTTGCAACAAAGAAAAACAGGACAAATGCAGCAAATATAATAACGTGCGCAACGCTTTCAAGGCCGCGTTCGGCACTTTCGCCATACATTGGAGTAAGATAATCGCCCAAAGTATGAACTGCATACCCCACAACCAGAAGCACAATTACTGCCGCCCTAAAGCCAATCAGCCTCTTGTTTTCAGCGCCTGCATACCTCAGGGAATAGATTGCGTAGGCGGCAGAGACAAATCCGATTAAAACGACGAGGAACAATAAGATGCCTGATGAAATCTCTGCCATATTGCTACCTCCATATATTGAGTTTAAATAATTTTGCAAGTGCAATAACAAACCTTTAAAAATATCGCTAATGCCTCAGCCCCATGGTGTTTGAAAAACTGCTGGATCCGGTTTTAAGCCCGCTTCTTGGATTGCCGCCGATTTTAATCATGCTGATTCTTTCGCTTGTTATCTCGCTGATTATTACCCTGATTTACAAATATACAACCAACCAGAGCCTGATGAAACAGCTGAAGGACGAGATAAAGGAATTCCAGAGGCAGATGAAGGAGCTGAAGCATGACCCGTCCAAAATGATGGAGGTGCAGAAGAAGGCGATGCAGACAAACATGAAGTACATGATGCACTCCATGAGGGCAACGCTTTTCACCTTCATACCGATTATCATAATTTTCAGCTGGATGAGCGCAAACCTTGCCTACGAGCCGATAGCGCCTCAAAAGGAGTTTATAGTTACTGCTAATTTTGACGATGTTGCATCGGGGGCAGCCTCCATAAAGGTTCCGGAAGGCCTTACGGTGCTTGGGAATGACACGCAGCAGATTGCAAACAAAAGAGTGAGTTTTGTGCTTAAGGGCGAAGAGGGGAATTATGCTGATGACAAGGCAATCAGGGTTGAATATCACGAGCAGGCAGCGTTCAAGTCGGTAATGGTAACCAACGGTCCAAGGTACGCCCCTGTCGTCGAGGGGTCCAAGTCCGGCAACATAAAGTCAATTGAGATTAACAATGAGGCCGTTAAGGTTCTGAACATATTTGGATGGAGAATCGGATGGCTCGGGACTTACATAATATTCTCGATTGCGTTCTCGCTCGGCTTAAGAAAGCTTTTTAAAATATACTAGATTCGTCCAGAAAATGGTAAGGCCGCAGTTAAGATCAAGGTCGTATAGGAGGGTTTTCAGGAAAACTCCCGGTGGCAGGGTGGCTGTGCACTTTGTAGAGCGCAAGCCTCAACGCGCCAAATGCGGGAATTGCGGCTCTATTCTTCATGGCATCAAGGCAGAAAGGCCTACAAAGATGGCAAACACAAACAAAACTGCCAAGCGCCCGGAAAGGCCGTACGGCGGAGTTTTATGCTCGAGATGCATGAGGGAGCAGATTAAAAAATCAATAATCTCCTAGGCAATATGGCGACAGTTGCCCTGTGGAGCGGAGGTTAAAATGTTTGAAGTCGGAAGGTTATGTGTTAAGGTTGCCGGCAGGGATGCTGGCAAGAAGTGCATTATTGTGGATGTTCTGGATGCGCCTTACGTCTTAGTCGATGGGCAGACAAGAAGAAGGAAGTGCAACACAAGGCACCTTGAGCCTTTGGACAAAGTCCTGAAAATAAAGAAGAACGCCTCGCATGAGGATATCTCAAAAGTTCTTTCTGAGAACGGGATATTAGTCGAGGAGAAGAAGCCAAAGGAGAAGAAGGAAAAGCCGGCCAAAGAGCCTAAGAAGGAAGCAAAAGGGAAGAAAGAAAAGCCAAAAAAGGCGGCTAAGAAGGCTTAACCAGCGCAAACAGGTTGCTTAAATCCATCTCCATTGCAACAACCGGAACTTCGATTCCGAAGTTTTCAAGGACTTTTGGGTGAATCTCCCCGAGGATTGCTATCTTCTTTCCCCTGAACGAGGCGACTGCAACCCTGCCAGCAAGGAATGAATCGTGCTCAGTCTCTGAAATTTCGAAACTAACTCCCAATGCCCTGGCAGTCATGTCAAGAATCTGCCTTATCTCGGTGTAGCCTGCCTTGTGGTGCGCAGAGGCAATTGCAATTTTTTCCGAGTCAGTTATTTCTGAGCCGGCTCTTTCCGTGGCCAAGCCCTGCTCGAATATTTTTTGCGGGTATTCAACGTGCCTGTTTTTTGACAGCACATCCATCAGGATTGGCAGAATCCAGGACCTCACAACGGAGAAGCTTTCGGACATGTATTCCGAAATTTCCACAGTTCCTGAATCTTTTGTATTCATCCTGCTGCAAAGCAGCTCCTTGTTTGACAGTACCGGGCTGAAGACTTCTTGGTATCCCGCTCCTGAAACTATGTCGCGGATTTTGTCGATGAAGGGGATAATATCAAGCTCGCCTCCGGCAGTATAGCCTGTCAACGGCAAAGGCTTGAGATTCATGTAGCCATATCCTATTGCAATATCCTCAATAACGTCAACAGGATGCATTATGTCCCGGCGGTAATCCGGGATGAATGCTTTTCCGTTCTTATAGCCATACCGCATCCTTTCAAGGCACTTTTTCATTTCGGCTTCGCTTAATTCCAAGCCAAGAATTGAATGCACCTGCTTCAAATCAACATTAATTGATTCGTTAAATTCATGGGGGGATTTTATTGTCCTGTCGGGATATTGGATGTCCACAGATAATATCTCGAATCCCCTGAACTGCAATGCAAAGGCAAATATGTTCAATGCCTGCTGGAGCGCCTCCAAATCCGTGCCTGTTGCCTCCACAAATAAATGCTCGTCTCCGATTTCTATCTTACCGCTGAAGTTTGAGTTTATAATCGGCGGAAAGCTGAGAACTTCATTTTTGCTGTCAACCAGAACCGGGTATTTCTTGAAGCCTTCGAGTATGAATGCATAGTCCTTTCCCTTGGGGTGGCTTTCAAGGATTTCGCCTAGGCTCATTTCACGCTTGAATTCGAGAGGGACAAATTTAACAGATTCGGGCTCAACAGCCTTATAATGGACAGGCCATGTTATCTTATCGTAAGAATAAACGCCAATTGCAATCTTTCTTCTTTTCCTGCCAAAGTTGTCGCAAACCTTTTCCTGAAGCTGAATCATCTGCTTTATCAGGTAATCGTCAATCTTATGCCCCTTTGCGACAAAGCCGGCAGCATAGGGGCGGACGCTGCTTACTGATTTATCAACTATAATTTTGTAGTTTCCGCTCCTGGAATTCAGTTTGGGCAATCCCCTTTCAACCTCGAGGATTCCTTTCAAAAAGATTGCGAATCCCTCAACGCTCCATAGATAGGGCAGGTTGGTGTCGCCGAAATCTATCTTTATCTCATCTGTCTCATTGTCATACCCTTCAAAATCCCCTTTGGCAAATGACGCATATTCCTCAATCTGGCTGACTGCAAGCTTTTTTCCGACAAGGTTTTGCAGGTCCTTCAATGAAAAGTTTATGGTTGGCATTTCAGCTGCTCCAGAGTTTCCTGAAGTAATCCCTCGATTTAAGGAGGTCTTTGTCTGATTTGAAGACTTCAAATGTAACTGTTCCTTCATATCCCGATTTCCTGAGCATTGCAATTACGGATTTCCATTTTATTCTGCCTTTGCCCAGAGCAATGTGCTCATCTGCGGTTCCGTGGTTGTCGTGAATGTGAATATGGGCTATGCGGTTGCTGAAATGCGCAATGAACCTTCTTATTTCTTTCATGCCGCCCATTAAGAAGGCGTGGCCAACATCCAGATGGACATTTACTTTCGGGCACCTGCCTATCACATACCCGTAATGCTCGAATAAGTGTTCCGCATTTTCCAGCATGATTGTCATTTTCTTTTTTTGGGCCATTTCGGCAATCGTGTTGAGGGATTCTATGAAGCTGTTCAGCACTGGCATTCCTGATTCTTTGCTTGACAGGACAAACTTGCCGGGAACAAGGAAGTGAAAATTCAGAAGCCTTATCCCAAGAAGATGGGCAGTTTGAATATCCTTTTCCGCCTGAGCAAGCCAGCCATACCTGACACTCTTGTACGGAGAGCTTAAATCATACCACCATGATGTGTGGCCTATCGCAGGATGCCTGAATTTCCTGAGGGATTTGATGATTGCATTCTTCCTTTTTCTTAGGACATCACAATCCGTCGGAGCTTCGATTCCTATTTCCGCATAATCAAATCCTAGTTTATGGGTTTTTTCTATCTCCTTTACAATATCTTCGCCCGGGTTTGTCATTCTTCCAAAAAGCATCAAATCACCTTTGCGTTTCTGAGGAATTTTAAGTCGTGGCTGAATAACTCCCTGATATCATTCAGCCCGAGCCTGAACATTGCAAGCCTGTCAATTCCAATTCCCCATGCGATAACTGGCTTGTCGATTCCCAGAGGCTTAAGCATTTCTGGGCGGAAAATTCCAGAGCCGCCAAGCTCTATCCAGCCCAACTGAGGGTGCTTTGCATGCAGTTCCGCGCTTGGCTCGGTGAATGGAAAATATGCAGGAGTAATCTTTACCTCCTCTGTGTGGCAGAATTCCTCAGCGAGAGTTTTTAGCAACCCCATAAGGTGCCTGAAGTTGAGGTTTTCATCAATTACAAAACCCTCTATCTGGTTGAAGTCTGCAAGGTGGGTTGCGTCTATAACATCATGCCTGAAGCACCTTGCTATTGCGAAGTACTTTCCCGGGATTTTCAGCTCTTTTGATGCAAGAAGCCTTGCGGAGCACGCTGTTGTCTGTGTTCTTAGAAGATGGCGGTGGGTTCTTTTCACATCAAACTCATATCGCCACCCTTTACTGCCAGTTCCGAAGCCATTTTCGTGGGCCTGCTTTACCCTTTCAACCAGTTTTTCATCAAGCTTCCCATACTGCGGCTCTTTTATATAATAGGCATCGTGGATGTCCCTTGCCGAATGGAACTGCGGCATATATAAAGCGTCCATGTTCCAGAAATCAGTTTCCACTATCGGGCCCGTAATTTCCCTGAAGCCCAATGAAACGAATTTTCTTCTTACTTCGTCGAGGAAGATTCTGTAATGCTGCTTTTTTCCTGCGTAGACTGCAGGAACGTTTATTTTAACGTCGTATCTTCTGAATTTCCTGTCTTTCCACTCTCCCGATAAAAGCATTTCGTGGGTTAATCTGTCTTCGAATTTTTCAGCCACTTTTGCCTTTTGGACTGCCTTTCTTCCCAAGTCCGTAAGCTCTGCGGATTTTATTTTTGCGGTTGCCGCAATGACTATATCTTTTCTCTTCCTGAGATTTGCAAGCGCAAACTTTTCTTCCTCCCTAAGCTCAGAAATGCTTAAAGGAAATTTTTTCCTGAGAAAATCTTCCTCAAAAAATCCCTTTGCAAGAAGCTTTTTTCCCTGCTCGGTTATGGAGGCGGTTGTTTTGCCCTTTTCGCTTTTTACATTGATTGCTGCCTTTCCCTTTAACGCCCCCAAGCTCGCTCCAATTTCTTCTTTTTCGAGCCCGGCTGTTTTGGCAACCTGGTCCAAATCCAGAGGCTTATCCTCAATTGCCTCAAGAAATCTTCGCTCAGGCAGGCCTTTTTTTGCGTAAAGGATTCCATTCTTTCCCAGATTTGCAATCTCAGAAATCTTTTCTTTCAGTGTGACAAGGTTTTTGTTCTCGAGCCACTGGAAGGTGCGCATTACTTCAACTTCCTGAAGCCCTGTTTCGCCTGCAACTTCCTGCACGGTCTTTTCTTTGGTTAGGGCCGGAAATACCTTTCTCTCCAGAGGATGAAAACTTTCAACTATTCTGTCAATGTCCATAACAGGATAGTTTTTGCAATGTTTTTAAAAGTATGGAAAATAGTTAAGCAATCGAAAGGTTTATTAAATCAGGCAAGGAATCTAATGAATGGTTGTAGGCCACATAGTAGGGTTGGTTTTTCTGCCTGTAAGCATACTATTGTTCCTCAACGCATTTGGGGTTACAAGCCTCACTTCAGTTTTGGGGATTGACATGCTGCTCATTGGCGCAATAGGCATAATCTTTACGGAGGCTGGAGACGTGATTGATGCGCACGTTAAGAAAGAATCCATAGCAGGGACATGGGTTGCATGCTTATTGCTCTCTTTGCCAACTGTTATCTATTTCATCTCAATATTTGCAGCCCTTCCGCAGGTTCTTGTAGGTTCTCTTGCATTAATAATCCCCAGCTTCCTCTTTGTGGAGGGGCTGTCTGGGTTTGCGTGGTAAAATGGCAAGTGACAATTGTCCACATTTTAAAATCAGTTATGCTATTTGTGGACAATATATAATTTCACATCTCCTCCAATCTTTTAATGCGCTCATCAATCGGCGGGTGTGTTGAGAATAAGTTTGTGATGATTCCGGTCTTTTTCCTGAACGGCGTTGAGATGAATAAATGGGCAGTTGCCTTGTTTGCCTTGTCAACTAAGGGGTCTGGGTCTTTTGAGATTTTCTTCAATGCGCCTGCCAGTCCCGGAGGATATCTTGTGAGAATTGCCCCGTGTGCGTCTGCCAAAAACTCACGCTTTCTGCTGATTGCAAGCTTTATGAGATTTCCGATTATCGGGGCCAATATTGCAAGAACTACTGCAAACAGGATAATTATTATCCCCAGGTTGCCTTTGCCGCGCCTGTCTCCATGGCCGCCGTACCAGAAGGAGCGCAGGAGGAAGTCGCTGAGCAGAACTATGATTCCTACCAATATCACGGTGAGCATCATGAACCTTACGTCATAGTTCTTTATGTGGGACATCTCATGGGCAATAACCCCTTCCAATTCCTGCCTGTTAAGCTTTTTCAGAAGGCCTGTTGTAACTGTAATCGAGGCGTTTTTTGGGTCTCTGCCTGTTGCAAATGCGTTTAATGCAGAATCGTCAATCACATACGCTTTTGGCTTTGGGATTCCTGCTGCAATCGAAAGCCCCTCAATAGTGTGGAAGAGATAGGGAAATTCCCTTTTTGTTACTTCCCTTGCGCCCGACATCGAAAGAATCATTCTGTCTCCGGAATAATAGCCGATAAGGGAATATATTATTGAGAACAAAACAGCAATGATTAGCCCGAAGTAGAGATTTCCATAGGCAACCCCAATCACAGCGCCAAGAAAGCCAATAATCAAGATAAATAAAGAGGCAAGTAAAACGGATTTGAATTTATTGTTCCTTACCTCATTGAATGCAATTCTCATCTAAAACTTCACTTTTACCTGCTTTCTTTCTTCCTTTGCGGCCTCGAACATCAGCTCATCTGTGAACTTGAACCATTTTGCAAACAGCGTGTTCGGGAAAACCTTTATCTTTGTGTTGTACTCCATCACGATGTCGTTGTAGTGCTGCCTTGCATAGGAAATCTTGTTTTCAGTTCCGGCAAGCTCTTCCTGCAGCTGCAAAAAGTTCTCATTTGCCTTCAGCTGGGGGTAGTTTTCCGAGACTGCAAACAGCGTCTTTAGCGTATCTGAAATCATGTTTGAGGCAGACGCCTTTTCCTTCATTGTTTTTGCAGAAAGCATTGCGGACCTTGCCTTTGTTGTGGTCTCAAGAACCCTCTTCTCGTGCTTCATGTATCCTTTTACAGTCTCAACAAGGTTTGGAATTAAGTCATTTCTCCTTTTGAGCTGGACGTCTATCTGCGCAAGTGCATTTTTAACCTGAAGCTTCAACCTAATAATGCTGTTGTACAGAATTATGACTAACACAACAAGCACGGCAATAATTATCCCAATAACTGTCCATGAAACCATTTTTGCACCCCCTGATTGGGTATCTTGGTTAAGAACTGAGTTTAAATATATTTGGGTTTGTCATTTCACAAATTCGACATTCTCCATCTTTCTAAAGTGCTCATCTCCTGTAAGAAACTTTACCTTTTGCGTCATTGCAATCTGGTACCCTATGCAGTCTATAAATGAAATTCTTTGTTTAAGGAACCTCAATTTCATCTCTGCTGCCTTAAGCAGGACATCTTCGTGATAA
>Ga0209542_10008154_pt1 | contig 19663 bp, 15 predicted proteins | sample RifCSPhighO2_01_FD_184028 | JGI IMG/M metagenome (GOLD analysis project Ga0209542, IMG submission 184028) | Soil microbial communities from Rifle, Colorado - Rifle CSP2_plank highO2_0.1 (SPAdes) (version 2) | ecosystem: Environmental > Terrestrial > Deep subsurface > Rock core/Sediment ...
TTCCTTTTGAAAGGCCGCCTTCCTGATAAAACATTGTTACATCGTCAAATTCCGTTACTGGAACACCCGTTTCAGTAAAAACTTTTACATTTCCTAACGTTCCGTCTTGCTTAACCATAAATTTACGACCGTTACTTAAAGTAACAAGTCTTTCTCCCGAAACTTTGATTTTTTGGGAGCCGCTTTTGAAGAAATAGTTTTCCACTGTTTGTGCGTGTCTTTTAGCTAAATATTCTCGATAGACTCTTTTCGCTTCTGGTATTGTATCAATTCCTTGAAAGATCGGGTGGTTTTTATCAACTATTTCTCCACTTACTTTAAAGATATTTTTGCCATTTTGTTCGATTATTTCTTCAGTTACGGTTCTGAATTTGTTTTTTATTATAGATACTCCCGTTTCTACCAATGCTAGATATGCTTTGAACCTGCCTTGTATTTTTTCAGCATAAACGAAAAGGGTTAGGGACTCTCTTTGTATGTATTGGGTGTACAACGCTAGTCTTCCGGGGCTAATCCAGCGCACGAATGCAGGTGCCAATAGTTTCGCTTCTTTGCCAGCAAATCTAGTGATAACCGCCTTGACCAAACTTTTGGCGATAATTCCACCCTGACCTCCTGTGGAAACTGAAGTCCCTACGTCTACCCCTGCGTAAACATAATCCATTGTGCAGTCTACTCCTCCTTCGCCCATGCGTGTTTGAAACTCGGTGAGCGCATTGCATTGGTCTATTTTTTCAACATCTTCCGAGAGAAATAGCCAAGTAATTGCCAGCCCGGCTAAAAGCAGTAGTGGTACTGCTTGCCTTTCGTATTTTCCAGCCGTCATTACCCATTTTCCGTCTTTATGTGAATAGCTCTCAAACCCGGTGCTATTCCCCTGTGCATTTAATGCATCGACATTCAGCGCGAAGTTTACGTATTGCGTTCCGCTTTGGATGTTGGTTCGCGAGTAAGAGCGCCAGACCGAGTTTTCCTTGCATTGGTTGGTGTTGTTGTTCCACTCGAGGCAGTAGTAAAAGTGAAAATCGTGGTAGCCATAAGGAATGTTTTTCACTGCAAGCATTCCGCCCGCGTCTGTAGAGTTGAGGATGGAGTCGAACTCGTCGTCCACAGAAATCATGGCGTTTGCAATGGGCAAGCCGTTGGCGCTGATGTATTCGTCGTTCGGCGGCAGCGCGTCACTAAACGCGGTGAGGTTCAATACTACGTTCGTCGTGGAGTCGGGGCAGTTGCACGTGAAACGCCTTTCAGTGTTGCCGTTGAGGTAAACGTTTTGGTCGTAGCAGGCGTTGTTGTTTGGGCAAGAGACTTGCACTCTCCGGTCGCCGCGCTCGCTGGGAATCACGATTTGCCCGTTTCTTCCCGCAGCGCCTCGGTCTTCGCCGTCGATTTTGAATTTCGCTCCCCACACGGGTTTGTTGGTTGAATTGAATACGGTGGCGTACAAGCGCGCCGTTTCCGGCGTCACGATGACTTGCCTGTAGTTGTTTTTCTGGTAGTAGCCGTGCTTGAATGAGTTGAGAGAAAATTGCTTCAATCCTGTTTCAGTTGCGTTCCAGTCGAACCAATACCTTCCCTCTTGCGAAGTGTTTTGCCAGTCCGGCTGTAGGGTGAACGGGTTGAACGTGGTTACGTACGCGCCGTCCAGCGGCGTTGAGTTCTGCTGGTCTGTGAGGTAAACGTCGTACTGCACCGCCTCGTTCTTGTAATACCGCTGGCGCAAGTTTTCCACTTGCGAGTTCATGAACAGCGGCTGCTTCCAGTACTTTTGAATTGACTGCGTGTTGTCGTTTTCGTTAGATTCTTGAATGTCGTTCCAATAGTCAGCCGTGGCTGTAAGATTATGGTTTCCCACGGGGAGGTTGACTTGAATGGCGCCGGTGGTGGAATTGCCTGCTTGAATGGATTGGCAGAAGGCAGCGGCGTCGTTGCCGTCGATTTTCAGTCTCGTGCAAGACATTGGCGCGCTGACGTTGTTTGTTTCGCTGGTAGTGACGTAAATCGTTGCAGGCTGTCCGCCAGTGGGGTTGCCGGGAAACACGTAGATTTGAGTCACTTGGAGGTTCGGGTTGCCGTTTCCAACTTGCGGTGAAGAAGACGATTTTTTGGCAACCGCGTTTAAATAACCGAGTCCGCAATAACTCAGAATGAATGTCTTATGCCGGTATACTCCGTTCTGCCACTGGTTATATGGCGAAAACCAAGCAGTCCAATAAACTGTGTTGTTGTTAGTGCCTCTGTAGAGCAAGTGATACCACGCTGGAAACGACGTCCATTGCGTCATGAAACTGCCCGAGGGCGCGTACAATTGCGAGAAAAAGTAGTATATCATCGTTCCATAGTCGTTTTGGTTGGTATAGTTGAAGTCTACTGACGTCAAGTTTTCAGTCGGATTGAAAAAGGGTTTGAGGGGGCGTCCATCCTTGGCTTCCAAATTGCAAGTTTGCACGTCGTTTCCCGCTACAACGTGGTAGGGCGCGTTGGCATCGAATTCCGAATTGTTTGCGGCGTAGACTTTAAAGTAAAACGCGCCTTGGGCGCGTATTGTACAGTCTCTTATTTCGCCGCGGCCTATGGGGTCACAGGTTATGTATGGTTCGCTCGTGCAGCTGGAATAGGTTTTAAGCCCGTAATTTCGGTTTTCTGGGTTGACCAGCGTTACTCGAATGATCAAAAGGTCTTGAACATAGCCCTTGTACCAGTCTACATCTCCAGGCGCGCTTAGCTTTTGTTCGAAAAACGTAGTGTCATTGAGATTGTAAAAATTGTGGTCGGTGGTTGCGCAATTGTCATCGAGTTCTGCAAACGCCCCCCGCGCCAGTAGCAAAACGAACAATACTGCGAACAGGCTTTTTTTCAAATCAAACCCACCTTACTTTTCGTTAACGCGCGAGAAACTCCCACCACGGCTTCTGCATGCTTTCAACGGAACCGTCTTGAGCGTTGACGACCGCGTTTACGGAATATTCGACCGGCAATATGCCTAGCATTTTTGCTTTCTTGGTTGCACTGACTTCGTAAACCGGCTGGAACAAACGCGTTTTCAATTCAATCGATTGTGCATCTAATGCTGAAGGAGTCGGGCTTATGGTTGCAAGCGCTTGGTCCGGCAAAACGCCCAACGGCTTTCCTTCGATTTCAATTCCCGCGTTTCCAAAACCAACTTGCGTGCCGTTCGCAACGCTCGCCTTGACTCCTTGAGATTCTATAGTCAAGCCCTCGGGTTCAGAAGAAACCGTGGCCGTTTTTTCTCCGGCTTCGTTTGAAACGGTCACCGTTATGACGTTGGCGGTTATGGGTGAAACCGTTTCTTCAACTGCAGTCTGCGGTGTAGGCACGGCAGTCGGAACGGGTGTTGGTGAAGGTGACGGTGAAGGGCTCGGGGTTGGCGTCGGCGAAGGCCAAGCGTACGGTGTTGGAGAAGGAGGAAGCGGCGGGCGCAAATAACGATCGTCGAAAGAAATGTTTATGCCGTAATGCCTTGAAATAGCGTCAATCTTGCCTGCAGGTATTGTTGCATAGAAAAAGAAGTTTTCAGCGTCAATTCCCTCAATAACCGCGCCGTACTGTTCCTGAAATACTGCCGCGTAGCTTCTGGTAGCCCCTGCTGGAGAGGAAACGCAGCCGTAGCCAATGATGTAATCGCTGGGGTCGCACGCTTTCTGCCACCAAGTAACCTTCAAGTGCAGGATTTCATCTGGCTTGTTCGCGTAATAATCTAATGCCCTTCCGACTTCCTTGTCCATTTGAAAGTGCTTTTCCAAGGGCGCAGTGTTGTTTTCATCCAATTCGGGAATATCGTCATGCCGCAAGAATCCCATTGGTGATGCGGTTCCATCGAGAAAACTGTTGATGACGAACTCGTAATCATCCTTCCTGAACGTCCCCCACATGGACTGTGGGCCGACCAAAACTTTGTTTGTGGAAGTCCAAGCCGCGTCTTTCATGGCTTGGTCTAGATAATTGCTGACAATTCCCTTTTTCTCTCCCGAACTTACACACTGCCCGAATTTCGCAACGTCCAAGCCGATTGCGCGAACGTGTTTTTCCAAAAGCGCTTCGTCTTGCACCTGCCCTATGCTGTCATGAACTTGTCCTGCAAACTCCTTGAGCTTGCCTTGGTCCCTGGCGCACTCTCCCGCCTCGTGAACCAATTCGTCGTTAACATACTCGCCGTCCGCAAGAAGCCGACCGTATACCGGTCTGTATTCAACTCGAATCTTGTCGCCGTACTCTTCCTTCAAATCGTCCAAAAGGTTGAACAGGTAGTAAGTTGTGGGGTATTGCAAGTTACCGTAAAACATGATGGGCACGACGTTTTGTGGTGGAATGCCCGCAGGCGGGCCAACCGGTTCGTTCACTATGTTCTTGAATTTTTCAACCGAACCCTGGCTTGTAGCCGCGGAACCCCCGCCTTGAATGTTTTGAACTGCAAACGCACCATCCGTGACTGTAATTTGAGACGCAGGGACGCATGTTTCAACCCCATTTGAGTCTTTAAAGCAGGCTACTGCCTGGCCTTGCATTGTCGCTCCGCCTTCGGCGAAAGCAGCCTGAGCGACCACTAGCGTAATCAAACAAACCGCGAGAACGCTTTTTTCCCAACCCATTTTCCAACCGCCTCCTACCAAACCTGCCGACAACCGGATATAATGAGTCGGTTGATTAAAAATCAACTAAAAGTTTCACGGAACTCCACCGAATGCTTTTAAATTGCTGGAGACAGGTAGAATTATGAAAAAATCGGGTTTTGCACTCTTTCTAGCGTTTATCGTGTTTTCCGGCTTTTCGGCCGCCAATCCCGGTCCCAACTCCTGCGGAATTATCAACGAAAGCTATTCGCTGACGGAAGACATCGTTTCGGAGAATGGAACCTGCTTTACTATTGCTGCGAACAACATTACGTTGGACTGTCGAGGGCATACGGTGACTTTTGCTCTAAATGAAACTTCTGCAGGAAAAGCTTTAGAAAGCACAGGAAACGATTTCGTCACAATAAATAATTGCATTTTTGTCGAAGGAGCCGGCGCTACGCTTGGGGCAGCAGTCTATTTTCAAGACTCGAAAAAAATAAATTTTTTACATAATGTTATTCAAACCGCCCGCTATGGATATGGCTTGGGTTTTGGGGGGATATTGGAAGATAGCCTCTTTTCAAAAAACAATATTTCTAATGTACAACACGCGGTCCTTTTCTATGGGAACGCCCGCCCTGCTAGAAACTCATTTTCTGGTAACATTGTAACTACTTTTGGCGAGGGTAATATTCCAATAATATTACATCGCGGTCAAAATAATAGTTTTGAAGAGAATATTTTTTCTTCCAACTCCATGAGCGCCCTAGCTATTCGAAATTCTAACTACACCTTGATCATAAATAATAGCTTTTTACATTCCGGCGGGATAGATCTCTTTGCCAGTAATGAAACGTTAATAGCAAACAATGTTTTAGCTGTAAATCTTTCTGCGCTATCCGCTCAAGAAACACTTAATACCCGAGTTGTCAAGAATGTGATTTTGACGACAACGCCTTTCGTGTCCATCGGCTTTGCAGAGACGGAAAACTCGGTTTTTGAAAATAATTTTATTAGCGGAGTTGGCTGGGCTTGTGTACTATTGAGCAACAGCAGCAAAAGCCTGTTTGTAAACAATACCCTTGTTTGCAATTCCGGAGTTGCATTATTTGGTGAGTCTCAGAATACCCTATTTTTTGATTCAGTATTAAAAACCAAAACTAGCTCGTTCCATTTCTATCATGAACAATATTATGGAAATTATTCGAATTCGACGATCAAGCTTGTAAACACCACATTTGATAAGACGACCGTATTATTCGACGAGTATACTAGCTCGAAACTAACCGTTTCTTGGTATCTAGACGTGGGTGTTTTTGGCAAGGGCGGCGTGGCGCTTTCCAACGCCAGCGTTTTGGTGAAAAACAAGGATGGCGTAGTATACTCTGGTTTTACTGACGCCAACGGCAGGATTCCCACGCAAACTCTTGTAGAGTACGTGCAAACGGCGCAAGGCAAGAATTACTCTTCCCCTTACATAGTGTCTGCGCAATATAAGGACAAGTGCGATTACAAGAAAACCGCTTTAGAGGAAAGCACGGCTATAAAACTATCCCCCTCCAGGCCGTGCCTCAGCTCGAGAGGCTGAAGTGAGCGTTGTTCTTGAGCAGAATTCGCTAGTCGAATAGTTTCCGTCAGATTCCCCCCTTTTTGATAGCCGAAGTTATCAAAAATGATGCCTTTGAATATGCGAAAGTAGGTTGGCCGCCTCGCGGGTAAGCACGGCTTCTTCGGATGCGGTTGGCGACAAAAGAAAAGTCAAACGGATTTCTGGCGTTTTTCACTTCCAGCCTTTCGCTTGCTTCAGCACTTCTTTCGAAACGAGTTCGTACTCGAGAAAGTTCGGCGTGAGCACTGCCATTTCCTGCTTCCAGATTTTTTGAATTGCTTTTATCCTGCCTTCAAACTCGTTGAAGCCGAATTTCTTTCCGTAAACATCGAGTTTCGCCTGCACGACCGCCATTTCGGGGAAAGCGTTTTTCTTCAGGAGGAAGTACAAGTCGAACAAGTCTCTGGCCGATTCCCTCGTCAGTATGGCCCGGACTTTTTCAGCCGAAATTTCTTTCGCGTTCATCACCAGCGTTTGGTACGGGAGCAAGTCAGGGTACGGCGGGTTTATTGAAATCGCGTCCGGTTTGAGCAGCGTTTTTTCCCTGAGGCTGAAATCCATGGAAACAGTCCCTTCGCTTACGCCCGTTCCGTTGTACAACGGCCCGCGAAAACGCAGTTTAGCCGCGGCTGAAACGCCCGTTGTTTTGGTTTTGACGCTTATGCCCGCAAACCCCGCTGAAGACAGGAATGCAGCCAGGGAGTCGAAGTCGGGCAACGCGCTTTCGTTTAGGGTGAAGTCCAAGTCTTCGGAATAACGGGGTAAAGCGAACGCTTTCTGAAGGCAAGTTCCGCCCTTGAATACGCCCGAGAAGCCGCTTCTCGACAAAAACGAGAGAATCCAGTGCTGGGCATAGTCTTTTTCCTTCTGTCCCAAGTTGAAGCCCGGCGGGCCGAATTTGTTCAAGTCGCTTCTATCGAGCATTTTTCACCACAGCCTCTCCAGCCTGCGCAAGCCGCTTGTGGAAAGCGTTTTTCTCGCCTCTTCCAAGCTTATTCCCGGCTTTGCCTCCAGCATTACTGCTTTCGGGCAGGCGCGGGGTGCGTTCAAGCAATCGGCAAAAGCCTTTTCCGGCGTTGCAAGCAAAACACCGTCTTTCGCCTTGAAGCCCTTGAAAAATCCTCTCTTGATTTTGTATTCCTTGGCTTTATAGCCGGGAATTTCGTAAGCCTTGGCGTTGCGTAAAACAGCAAGCTGCACGAACTTCGGGATTTGCGTGGTCAAGCCGTGCAAATACAATGCAGAGTGGAAGGAAACAAAGCAAGGTTCCGAAACCCTGCACGCTATGGCTTCGGGCGCGGCGTTTGCGAAAGCCCACCACCCGCGCTTCACCAAAAAAATTTCCCCCTTGTTTTTCAGCCTGTGCAGCGCAACCCGCGCGTAGCCGGAATTGCCCACGAGCGCGGCATACTCCCGCGTCCTGAACGCCCCCCTGCCCGTCTTCCTCAATACCTCAAGCGCCCCACCCATGTTAACACTTTTTACATAGTTTGTTATCATTATTGATAACAAACCACTATAAAAACGTATCGTTGTGGTTGGCGGCCGTTTGGGCTTAGTTTTTCTTTGGGTGGAATCTCAAGTATCCCGCATAGGCGAGTACTGCACCGAACAGGAGGAGAATCCAGTTTCCGGCAGCTGCAGTGAACAATCCCGTCAGCCCGCTCGCCTGCGGCGCAGGCTCGGATGCTTCTTCTTGCTTTGCAAGCTGTAGGTTTGCTTGGGCCGAAATCACGGTTTTGGGGTTGTTGGCTTGCTTCCAGCCTGTTTTTTCAGCTTGGTACGTCAAAATGCCTGGCGCAAATGCAGTAAAGCGGACTATGCCGTTTTCGCCCGTTTCCAGCAAGACGATTCTCTCACCTTTCGCATAGACGCCTACGTGGACTCCTTCCAACGGCGCACTAGTACGTTTGTCCGTGACTTTCACTTCAACTTGCTCTCCTGCGAACGCTGCATACGGTACGGTCAAAAACAGGTTTTTCTCTTCAACAAGCGTTTCCAAAGACGCTTGCGCTGCCGGGGCAGGCGCCGTGCTGGTTCCTGTAAACGGTAGGTAAACGTCGCCGCCTTGCGTCGACCCGCCTCCGCCGTTGCCGCCTGAAGGGGCGGGCGTCGGTTCGGGGGTGGGCGTTGGAGTAGGCTGGGGGCAGCCTATCCTGTCCGCGATGACACAAGGGTCTGGCGTGGGCGTTATCGTAGGCTGGGGGCAGTCTATCCTGTCGGCAATAATGCAAGGGTCGGGCGTAGGCCTGGGGCCGGGATACGGCGCTTCTGTCGGGGAAGGCGAGGGGCTGGGTGAAGGCGTGGGAACGCAGTCTGCACGCCCGTCGGAACAAGGATCTCCGTCGGCATACACGAAACCGAACAAGCCAATAAGAAAAACCACTGCAAGCAACTCTTTCATTTCGACCATCTCCTTTTCCTGCTGTAATCTAACGGGCATCCGGACGGTCAAATAACTTCGGTTGATAAAAAATCAACCAGAAGTTGAATAATTCCCGGTTTACAGGACCGCGGGTGGCAGGCTTGCTAGTAGTGGCAGTGTGCGGCGAGCGTGTTTGGCTGTTCGACTGCGCGCGTGGTGAGCTTGATTTGCCTCGTTTTCCTGCCGTTTTTCGACGTGTAGTCCAGCTGCCCGATGTAGCAAAAGTCTTTCTTTAGCGCCAATCCCGTTTCTTTCTCCAGTTGTTTCCTGAGCGTTTCAAGCAACCCGCCATGGGCCGAAGTGCTGAATGGTTCGAGTTTGCTTCCGGCAAAACGGATTATCGGCCTTACCACCAATAGTGAGCTGTCGGCCTGGTGTATTACCACGGCGAATTCAAGCCGCTGGATTTCCCCCGCGTTTTCAACCGGGTTTTTGCGAGTTTCTTTTTGCATTTCCAACAACCTTCCATCCTCCCCTTACAGAAACACCCTGCCGACTAGGGGTTAAAACAACTAGGTTGAGAAAAAGTAAACTAAAAGTTTAACGGCGCGGCTGGGGGTTGTCGAGCGCCGGCCGGAAGCGCGCCTTATAGCAGAAGGCAAAAATACTGGAACTTTTTCCCTGCCTTCTGCGACTAGCGAAAAGCTGCAAAAGTTCAATTATTTCCGCTTTTCGCTATTACGCTTTCAGTTCGGCGAGCGTTTTCTTCTTCCACTTTTTGAACTCTACCAGGTTCAAGCCCAAATAGTGCAAGTCGTCTAGAGGAAAAGAAGTTATCACGAACGCCAGTTCCCTTGCAAAACCAGCTATTCCCTGGTCTCTCAAGATTTTCTTGTACGCACGCCAGTCAATGCCGGCTTTCAAGCACAGGGAAAGGATATCTATCGAGTCCTTTCTCCCTTTAACCGAATGCCTTCGGTCTATTTCCGCGCCTTGCTTCAACACAAGCAAAGCTTCGGGAGTGGCGAGTGTAAAGCCTTCTCTTTTGGCAGAGTATTTCGAAAGCACTTTTTCCGGCGGCAAGGCGAGTTTCGAGTAGAACGTCGCGTAAACGTCGACGTCGAAATCCCGAAACTTGATTTCGTACTTCCGCAAGCGCTCGTTTTTCTGCAAAGGAAAACGGCTTTTGAGTTTTCCGAGCGTTTCGAAATCAACTATGAAATCTATGTCTTTAGACTTCATGGCTTTAGTCCACACGAAAACCGCCCAACCGCCAATCAAAGTGAATTCAAATTCCCCCTGCAATTCCTTAAGCTTTTCCCAGCTTGCCTGCGTCGCCTGTTCGCTCCAAAACTCATCCAAGCAACTCACGCTCCAACGCTTTTGCAAACTCCGCAGCGTACCATTCCTTGTTGTTCCACAAGTCTACGAAAACCAGCGAAGGCGGCGCGCAACCCTTTCTTGCGAAAGCGAAAAGCTGCTCGGGCGCCTGCAAGACGAAAAAATTCGGCTTGCGTTCCGACGGCGGAAAACGTTTTTTCAACTCGCCGAGCGATCGTTCGCTTGCATACAGGTAGGTTTCGCTGTAATCGCTTGGCGCGTTGCCGTAAAGGCGCTTGAACGCAGCGAAAGACGTTGGCAAAACCCCTTGCGGCACAAGCCGCTCGGCTTCGGCAACGCTATCCACGCTCGTAGCATAGCTCACGCGCAACTCGTGAGTGCTCGCCCAAAACAGCAATAGCTTTCGCTTGTCCAAAAGCTCGAACCCCCGCCTTGATGTCCTGACCGCGCCCATTCTCTTCAACGGCCCGAGCGCGTGGTTTACCGTGCTTATAGAAATGCCCAGCTTCTTGGAAGCTTCCAGCTGGCTTTCAGCAAGGCCTTCCGCCATAATCAAGTACACCAGCTCGCTTTTCCTCATATTTCGATTTTGCCGTTCGTCATTTAAATACCTTTCGATAAATATCGAAAGCTTAAATACTGGTGGCATTTGAAATTGAAAGCCAAATTGGGCGCGTAAAAAATTGGTTCCAGACCGCGGGTCAACTGGGAGCAAATCATTCGTCAGGTAATTTTTCTTGTTAGCCTTAATGATGGCGTTTTTGCTCCCCAACACTGCTGAAACTCTTGAAAAAAGTAATTTGCCAGTAGCTGATCTGTAAAGTGAAAAGCCAGATATGCATCGGGAAATGCCCTGGCGAACATCACTTCCTGATTTTTTACCCCAAATATCCTGAGGTAATCTCCCGTTTCAGTTTTAACCTTTATTCGCGTCGAGTTTAATTCGTGCAGGAATTTGGCGAATTCGCTTGATTCTCTGCCTTCAGGGATTATGAACCTCATCAGAACGCCACGAGTTGCAGCTCTCTCTAGTGCCTCGTAGAATTCTTTCGGGAAATCAAACCCGCTCCTACTCTGGCCAAAGAGCAAGTCACCGCTTTTCGTCCTATCCACCATTTCTGCCAATGCAGACACATTTTCAGTCCTGCTGAAATAAACGCGGGCATTTTTGTGGAGAATCAGTTTTCCTTCTTTTATTTTCAGTTTCTTTACAGAATGTTCGGCTTCAAGACTCCTGCCCAGCGTAATAAGCTGTTTCACCCACAGCTTGTCGAGAGAAATTTCGCGTTTTTCTTTAACTGCAACATCCTGGCTGATTAGCTGTTTTATAGCCTTGTGAATTCCCTGGTACGTTACGTTAACGTTTTTTTCAGTGCAAATTTTGTCAAACAGTTGCCTGGTCGTTTGAGCGCCTTCTTTCTGCAGGATTTCAATTATAAAATGTTTTACGTCCTTTTTGCCAACACCAAGAAACGGAAGGGAATCCATCTGCGTATCTTACTCGCGTAGTTCGTTGCCGAAAACGAGTGCGACGACGGTGCCAGAACCTTGGGGAACGGCCATCGGACCGATTTCGCCCATGTTGTAGCAACCAAATATTGGTACGGTGCTCAAGTTTCCAACCCTTATTTTTTCGATTTCGTTTATGCCGTGAACGTCAATAATTGCCTTGATTGCCGCACAGGAGTTAAGGAGTACGCCCAATGGTTTTCTAATGTTGCCTTCCCTGCATGCTTCCAAGATTACTCTTTTTGTTGTTTCGGTTATTTCCTCAGGACTGGTTTTGCTTATCTGCGCTATATCCCCTTCATTAAACGGATTACTAAATCTGATTGTGTTTCCTTCAATAACCATGGGAAAACCGTGTGCACCGTCACTGACGCGCGTTAACGGCGGTGTTTTGTTCTGAGCAATTAGTTCTTTGATGAATGTAGGTAGTGATTTTTTGAGCTCTTTTGGCGCGAGTCCCGTTTCTCTAACATACACTTCTAATGCCGGTTCATAACCCTTAATTTTGCCATCTTCAATCACTGCCATTTCAGTAACCGCGCCTTCTTTCGTCCGTACTTTAAAATGATGTTTTGTCAGTGGCGTATAACCGTGGAGTCTTCTAACCCCGATTTTTAATTTCGTATGGATGCAAACAAAAATTATTGCGTCATCGTATCGTTCTGTATTGCAAAATTGAACTGTTGGGTCAAAATTCCAATTGCTTCCCGCCAGCCCGCCTATTAGGGGAAATGCATTGCTGAATCTATTAGCGAATTCCGTTAGAAAGCCTGGGGCAATAGCCTTCATTCCAGTGTCGCGTTTGTATCCAGGAAAGAATACGATTCCTAAGTCCGGAAACCTCTTTTCGAAGCCAGCTTTTTTCTCAAGTAGGCTTAAAATGTCATTAAACGAATTTTCAGCGTAGTGGCTTTGTGTTATCGGCAGAACGATTGGTACTGCTCTGAATATTTCATCATCTGCGCAAAAAACAGTTACGGTTATAGTCCTGTGCAAGCTCCTGTTATTTATTTCGCCTATGGTGGTGCTGCCGCTTAACGGCGCAGTCCTCGTAATCGAAACTATGCCCTTCAGCAGTTCCTTATAGTTTTTTTCATATTCGCCAGAAGCAAAAACCAAGACCAACTGCATTTTTTTGTCGCTTTTAATTTGTTTTAGCGCCTTTTCCGCCGCTTCCTTGCCTGCCGTAAACGCGTCTTTTTCCACCGAGCTTCCGGTTCCGATTTCCAAGTACGGCGCGCTTGTGGATTTTGAATAGTTTTTGTCGGCGGTTTCGGCGAATTTCCTGAGGCTTTTGATCCACGCCGCGTCCAATTCGTACTTCCGGTCTTGCGCGACCACTATTTTTTCCTTTACCAGCTGGTTCAAAACCTTGTGAACGCCTTGGTACGTAATGTTCAAATGCTGCGTGTCCCTGACTTCGGAATAGACTTGCCTCGCGTTCAACGGCCACGTTTTGGCCAGGGTGTCGATGACTGCGTCTCGCGTATCGGCCTTCATGGTCTTCAGGGTTATCGGGGTTCCCATTCTATATTAATATTCAGTAGCGCTTTTTTAAACTTTTAGTTGATTTTTAATCAACCGAGGTCTTTTCTTTTTCCTTCGAATAGTGTTTTTTGGTTGCGGGGGTCAAATTGCAACGAGAGGGTTGCAAAAAAACTTCCGAAAGGGGCGTCTCCTTGGGGTTCCTGATTCTCCCTTTCTCGCCCCCGCAATTTTTTCAACCGTCTTGCTAGCGAATAGCGTGCGTTTATTTCTTTGGCTTGATGACTATCTCGCAGAAGGCGTTGCCGGTGGTGCTGCATTTAGTTTCTTCGCCGGCGAGTTCTCTCCCGTACATTTCCTCGAAAACGCCGGTCAACATTCCAGTCAAGTATTCGTCGACGTTCTCCGGGCTTTTTTGCTTTTTGGTGGAATAGTGTTTTGCAAAAGAAGATTCCAGCTGAATCAGCACTTTCCCGCCTTCTTTCGGGTCGATCATTTTGATTTTCGCTAACCCGCTCAATTCGATGATGTTCTTCCAGAAATTGGCGGATTCTATTCCCTCGAGCTTAAATTTATCCTTGTAGCTCTTGGCAACTTCCTTGCCCGTCTGCTTTCCCACTTCGTAAATGTCTATAAGCCCGCTTTTCCCGTGCTTTTGTTTTTCAAACTCGCGCCAGTAAAAATAGTGGCTTAACGAGTGCATTGTGAATTTAGTTTCGAGAATTTCAATATCTCCTTCGGCAAATTCCAGTTGCCGGCCCATTAGCAATCTCTTGAAAAAACTGGATAGCATTTCTTATCAGTGCCCCGCACTTTCCCGTATGCTTCTGAGTTTCTCCCACTTTTCGAAACTCAACCTGCTCGCCTCATCCTCGCTAACCTCGACCGCACTCAAGAGAATAGCCCTCGCTTTTTCGTTAGTCAACTGCTTTTTGATAGTTTCCCTGAGGGCTTTGGCGAACTTTTCAGCCCTTGCTTTAGTGGTAAAATGTGCGCTTATGACTGCGGGAACCCCCGTCATAACCTCAAGAAAACCGTTTTTTTCAAACAAAAAGCGTTTGTAAAATTTTTCTCCAATAATGTCATCGCCGATGAACGCAAAATCCTCGCCGAATTTTTTCATCAATTGCACGACGAATTTCTGAAGTTTTAAGTCGGCAACGGCCTCTTTTTTAGCGTCTTTATCAAGATTTTGAAACTCGCTTGAAGGTGTGAATGCAAACGGCAGTGCCTCGGGTAAATCCAACAGGGTTACGTAAAAGTGCTTCAACATATTTTTCACCAAAACTACTACTCATTTTTGTTTTAAATAACGCCTTCAAACGCTAATTCTATGTATTTGCGGTGTGGTTAACTTGTGAAAGTAGTCGTTCCCTTCGTGAAACAGTAAATCGATATCTGTTGTGTGTTTCATTCTTCGAACATGGTGAGCGTGTGTGTACCCTTTCATTATTTTTTCTTCATCGTGTGAAAAAATGCTTACTGCAAGCCGCTTCATTGGACCCGCGCTTTCATTGACCTCATTTAATGCCTCCCTGAATGTCGCACATTCCTTGCGCGTTAGCACGTATAGTGAAAATTCCGTGCTTAAAAATTCAGAGTTTTTATCTTTAGTTTCTAACAAAATTGGTGTTGTCTGAATTTCACTTTTTTTCTCCCCTATTTTTATGTTCAAAAGACCCATTTTTTTTAAGTCGCTAATTCGTCCCCAGACGTGGTTCAAGAGTTTTGACGATACAAAACCCACCTTTGTTTTGGAATCCATAGGATCGCCAGTTTTTTTCCCAATTTCTTCGAATTTTTCCTTCAAAATTTCCATTAGCTCTTGTTTTTGATGGGATGCGTCGAAAAGCATCTTTAAAGAATTACATCCGATTGGCCACTTTAGTGATGATTCGACGATTGTTTGGGCTGCATGTTTTAGGTCCATCTCTGAATCGCAGATTCCTGCAGATCTTCCTGTTGCATGCCTTAGCACTATTTTATCTGAAAAATGATCTACTGTCTGCCCATTTGCCTTTTCTTCAAATCGTAGTAGGTTGTCAACAGTAAAATCATCTCCATACGCCCAAATTGCCTTTGCGGCGTCTTCTAGTTCAAAATTTAGTGCAGAATTTTCTTTTTTGTTGGTGTCCCAGCATAAAACGCTTAACGCGCCGTCTGGGTATCCTGCCTCAGTAAGTACTCTAATGCTTTTCTGAGCTACGACCAAATCATTTTTAGAACATTTGAAAATGCCAGGGATGCCCAGCGAAACAAGCCATGCGGCAATAAACGGAGTTACGCGAATGTCGTTTCCCGGCGTTACTGCGTAGATAAAGCCATTAACTGGTTCGAAGAAAGCAAATAATCCCATTTCTTTTGAAACAACGTGGCCGTATTTTCCATGCCGGGTTCCAATTCTTTTTTCGATTAAAACAGGGAGGCCTCGGTACATTTGTTGAATTTCCCCGGCCATTTCTTTGACTGTTGAAATGGGCATGCCCGTGTTTTTCACGACGTACTCTAATTCATTTTTGCCGAGAGCGAATTTTTCAGCCGCTTTCTCTAGAATTTCGACGCGTTCGGAAAAACCTAGCTTTCGGCATTCCTGGATCGAGCTTTTCGCTTTCGAAACAGCGGTCTTGATGTCAAAAAGTCCCGTTTCGGGCGCGCTAACTCGATAGGTCGGGTAGAATTCGCTTTCGACAATGAAGTTTTTCCCCGAGAGTAAAACTTCTTTGCCGCCGATATAGTTTTTGAATTCAAAAGCAAAGTCCACTTGCTCACCTAGCCTATGCAACACCCTGCTGTGATGGTATCCTCAGGAATATCAATTCTTCTGACGTCTGAAATTATTGGTGTTTTAATGCCGCAGTCGCACTCCCCGCTATACGCCAAGAGTTTTGCTGCATCGCCAGGCGCGTACCTGATATAAATCGTTCCCTCACGAGCAATAGTAGTATACGTCAAAATTCCAGTTTCCCCCCGTTTAACTGGTACGAGCTGGCCAGATTCCTGTTTCACTATTTCGACGTAGTGTGGGCCATTTAACAAGTGAAGGTTATTGTATTTACATATATCCCCAGGTATAGTTCCAGTGGCTTGCGGAATAGCCTCCGAAGAGCCCAATGCATTTGCTACTTTTTTATCATGTGTTTCAGCCCAAGCGATCACTTCTGGCATCAACTTGTATCCAGATATAAACAGTGTTTGAACGAAATCTTCCAACGTGTCTTCGCCTGCCTCTATAAGAGAAATAAAGTCTACCCCCCCGCCTTTTTTTATTTTATCCCCCTCGTTGAGTGGTCCCTGCACTGTCGCAAGAACAGTAACTCTATAATGTTTTATAGTTTCTATAATTTCCGCTGCCGTATCTGTTGTTCTTCTAGTTAAAACTTTAGCACCTAATTCTAATCCTGCGAGGCTATTCCATAAGCCTCCCTTATGTGTAGGATTATATGTATTCAATAGAACATCCTTAGCGGTCATGCCCATATACTCATAAACTTTTTTAACAGCCTTTGTTTCTATTCCCCTGTCCCATTCTGTGATAAATGTGGGTGTAGGCATCCCCCTGGTTCCACCAGATTTATATATAGAAACGGCGGTTTCTACGTCTCGTGGAAGCATCACATATGGCGTTGTTCTTACCTTTTTCCGAAAGCCAATAGAATGGTTTGTCGTATCCTTTACTAAAGCTGGCAAAGTATAAAGATCTTTAAAATCTTTGAAACTAATTTTTTTGCTAGCATACTGTCCGTATATCTCGGGCATATTTTTGGGTGCCCTTTCTATTTGGAACGCTAAAAACGGTCTGAGTATTTCTTCCGTTTGTGTCTTTCCTATTCGTTCCCATTCCTTTGAGCTCCAAACCTCCTGTTCGACAACCTTAGGTTCAATCTTTTCTGCAGTTTTTGTTTTTTCTAACAATTCTTGAAAAGTTTTTATCATTCCTTCAACCTTAACCCGCCCTTTTCATATGCAAAAACCCATGCACTAATTGCTCCAATTGTATTTGTGTCTTTTTGTTCCTGTTGTTGGCAGTGTTCTTTAAAGCTACTCAACCTATTTTGCCACAAGATCCAGTTTTTTTGTCGCAAATCTACCCACCCCTTCCCAGTCCAGTTTTCAATGTTCTTTACTGTAACGTATTTCGGTATGATTCTAGGTATGCGAATATCGGGCCCACGCAAGATTTTGCCATTCGGGAGTAAAATAGGTATGCCGATAGAAATTATTTTTACTCGAAGATTTTGTTTATTTCTTATTAATTCCAACGCCTTTTCTTCAATTTCTTTGGCGCTGCATTTTGTTGCATCATTGAGGTTATTAAATAGACTTCGAAGAATTTGTGCTTCAAGCAAAATTTTAGAGGCTAGCGGTCCAAGCGTTGATATACTTGCCACTTCATCCACTTCTATTGCCTTCATGGCTTCCAATGCTATTTCCCGCTGGGCTAATCCTCTAAATGTTGGACCGAGACAACTTGAATCAAGTGCTTTTATTACATTCCTACCGGTTTCGATGCCTTCAAGTTCTTTTATCGCTATTTCAGCGACTTCTACGGGAGTTATCAACCCCATTAGACTTGGGCTGGATAATGCTTCAAACATGTCCCTAGTATAGATGTCGTTTTCCCCAGTATCAATCCATACGCCTTCCAATTTTTTTCCTAATCTAATTGATCTATTTTCTTCTAATGCCTTTTCAATTGGTAGTGCATTTTCAAGCGGACAGTCATAGAGCTCGACAGCGCCTCGTTTTGTTATAATCTTGCCTTTTTTTACGGCGCGCCAACCAATTAATGCCGTTACCTTTATTTCTTTTACAATTGGCATTCCTGGTGTTCGTCCAAGTACCCATAATAACATTGTTTGCGCACCAGCGACTGCGGACTTGCTCATAACTAACCTTGATGGAATTTCATTCTCTCCTTTCGTGAACGGAAGTGTTAATCCAAGTCCTCCAGTTCCTCCAGTACCTACCTTAAGAAACTGTTCAACGGGATTATTTTTGAAAGCGTTGACCAGTATTTGATTATGCCGGACAAGCTGAGGTAGTTCCAAGGATGCAGCCAAATATATCCATTTATCTTTTCGGTCTTCAGTCGCGTGTGTATACACATCTTGATATGCTAGCGCTGTTGCAGTGTTTATAGAATCAACGATTATGTTTGGTTTATGTTTTGTTATTATTTTGAATAGAGTCGCATTTTCAAGTATATTTTCATCGAGTTCTGAAAAAACATCCTTTACTATAATTTCAGAGAGTTCTTTATTTTCGGCAATTTCTTTTAGTGTTTTGTCTTTAATCTCCTCACGCACAAAAATATTGCCCCATTCCCCCCTAATTGCACTCTTTTTATTTATTTTTTCAAGTTCCTTAACTGCACTTTCTACTTCAGTTTTTTTTAATGAGCAGACTATCAGTTTTGTAGGGTTCTTCTCCAAGGTTTTTTTACAGATTTCAAATCCAACTTGTCCTGCGCCACCCAAAACTAGTATAGTTTTTCCTTCTAATTCTGACATGCCAATCCGCCTGCCCGCTCATTGTGTGATTAGTTCGTCCCCTACCATAAACGAAACTAGTGTTTGATTATTTGGACCTATGCCCCCATACGGGAGAGATGCATGTTCTGCGTAAGTATAAAAGCCTATGAAGGGTGTTTCACCAAACGTTTTTTTCAAAAGTTTCCATTCATCCACTATCTTATTCTGAAGCCGGTAGCATCTTCCCGCACAACCAAAAACAACCCCTAACCCGGCTTTTTTAATTTTTCCATCCTCCGCTTCTTTTTTAACCGCAATTTCCGCAGCTTTAATTATATCCTCGTCCGTTCCAGTCATCAATGCTAAAATACTGTTTTTTGGGACCGGAGCGAAAAATAGGAGTGCGTTATTTTCGATTACCGCCTGTGGATTTCGTACCCAGAAATTACCGAAAATGTCTGGAAAGCCGAAAGGATATTTAGCAATGTACGGAATAATATTTTTTTTCAGTTCGTCAATCTTTACCCCCAGCATTTCTGCATAAACTTCGGCAGCAGGCTTTCCGTTTAAGGTTTTAACTATTTTTCCATCCGCTTCTGTTACCGAAGCAATTTTGCCTGTTGGCTTATAGCCATGCTGTATTGAATAGCCGATTTTTAAGTTTGAAACATAAACTATTGTGATGACCGCATCGGTATAAGTCTTACCGTTTACAAATTGATAGGTTTGTTTAAATTGTGCGTCGTCCCCTGCTGAGCCACCCGTGATTGGTATGTCCGGTCCCACAATATCTATTATTCCCTGTAAAACTTCATCTTCATGTCCGAGATTATTCATTGTTGCGCCAGGCATTAGCGTCATAATTCCATACGGTCTTATTCTAACAAGCTCTTCAGGATTCTTTTTTTTAACTGTTAAATATTGGACGTAGGGGTCAATATACTGATCCAGTTTAACGTCTCTAAGCGCTTGAAGTACGGCCTTCTTTCCAGCAGTTCGAGGGTCTTTACTTACTGTTGCTTCCACGCCTATCCCAACATGGATGTAATCACTTCCCAAAACCATTACCGCGCAACCACCTTGTGTAACCCTTTCATTCGTAAATTCGCCTGCAGTGGTACAGCCAATCCACGGGATTGACTTAAATGATTCCTGTGCTCCACGAGCAATTTCTTTAACATTAAATTTTGCTGAACAGAATAAGACACCAAATTTTGGTTTTTTGACTTGTTTAATCGCTTGACTCACTATGTTTTTGGCGGTCTTATATGTGGTTTCATCATCATATTTAGTAGGCGGCTCCGCGTGT
>Ga0209542_10008157_pt1 | contig 19656 bp, 18 predicted proteins | sample RifCSPhighO2_01_FD_184028 | JGI IMG/M metagenome (GOLD analysis project Ga0209542, IMG submission 184028) | Soil microbial communities from Rifle, Colorado - Rifle CSP2_plank highO2_0.1 (SPAdes) (version 2) | ecosystem: Environmental > Terrestrial > Deep subsurface > Rock core/Sediment ...
TCTCTTCAGGACTTGCGGGCTTTAGTCGAGATTGCCATCCCTACAAAGCCCGCAAGTCCTGAAGAGATCGCTCCTGCTAAGAACGCGACACCTGTCTTGATTCCAAGGACCTGCCATAAGAGCGCGAAAATTATCAGGCCGAAGATCCCTATAGTGAGATATTGGCGCTTGAGGTAAGCCATAGCCCCTTCACGGATAGCATTCGCTATTTCCTGCATGCGAGGAGTTCCCGCTTCTTCCTTCATCACTGAGAACGAAAGGTATCCCGCGAACAAGAGCGCGAGGACTGCTATTATAAATACTAACGCGACTATCGGTACCATGCTCCACCCCATTTATTATTGCATATACGCTGTTGCTAAAACCCTTTCCCCGCCCTCCTTATTTATAAATATTGCGGTGAACTGTCTAGATCGCGTCAAGATCGTGATAAGTTCATATCTCTGACATCAATCTTAAAGACACCAAAAACTATTTAAACATTAGGACATCCTAATATGAGATTATGAAGGAATTATATAAGATTCATGCCGAATTGTGCAAGGTATTCTCAAATCCAACAAGATTGGAGATATTGAATCTTCTGAGAGACAAAGAGATGTCAGTGACAGCGCTTATTGGAAAGACAGGACTGAGCCAGGCCAATATCTCTCAGCATCTGTCTATCATGAGATCCAAAGGGATTGTCATTTCCGACAGGAAAGGGAAGAACATCTATTACCGGCTTACGAATCCAAGAATCATCAAAGCGTTTGATATATTGAGGGGAGTGTTAAGTGAAAGATTAAGCAGTAAGATGATGTAAGGTGAGACTATGAAAAAAGGGATATTGATCCTGGCAATGTTCTTGCTGGGTATTGTCGCTGTCTTGGCGCAAGAAAGCGCTGATAGTGAGACTGAAGAAGGCAGGAAGCTTGTGGAAAGCAATACGGGCTGCGACAGGCTGAGCGATGAACAGCTTGAGGATATAGGGGATTATTACATGGAGCAGATGCATCCTGGAGAGAGCCATGAGCTTATGGATAGCATGATGGGCGGAGAAGGTTCTGAATCCTTGAAACAAACGCATATCAACATTGCAAGACGGATTTACTGCAATGATGATGTTTATATCGGCTATGGGATGATGGGTTCTGGGGGCATGATGAATCTGCTGGGCAGAGGGATGATGGGCAGTTACCCAGCGAGTTACGATTACATCAATTATGGCTATTGGAGCATCTTCAGGATATCGCTTCTTGCAGCAGTCATCTTCTTGGTGGTGTGGATCATCCGTCGATATGGGATAAGACATATCTCTTCCGAGACACCTCTTGATATCCTGAAAAAGAGATTCGCTAAAGGAGAAATGACAAAGAAAGAGTTTGAGAGCATGAAGAAGGGATTGGAGTGATATCTATGGAAGAGAACAAAAACGCATGGGTCTGGGTTCTTGCGGCTGTAGCATTGCTCTTCCTGTTCGGCAGTCTTGGGATGGGAGGCTACGGGATGATGGGCTTTGGGATGGGTTTCGGATCCATTTTCATGCTGCTTTTCTGGGGAATGCTGATATGGCTGGTTGTCACTCTTATCAATGCGGGCGGCAAGAGAGAGGAAGACGCGTCAGGCATACTCAGGAAAAGATACGCTTCTGGAGAGATATCCCGAAAACAGTACGAAGAGATGAAAAAAGAGCTTTTAAGATGAATACATCCCTCAGGATCAAAGAGAAGTATGACCGCAACGCGAGATTCTATGACCTGCACAGCAGGCTCGCGGAAAAGGTATGGTTCGCAAGATGGAGAAGCCAATTCATTCAGCCATTAAGAGGAAAGATTCTCGAAGTAGGGATTGGGACAGGAAAGAATATCGGGTTTTATGGAGAGGGGGCTGAAGTCATAGGGATTGATTTCTCAGAAAAGATGCTGCATATAGCCAAAGAAAGATTGGTCAAGTCAGGCAAGAGGAATATCTCTCTGAGACAGATGGATGCCGAGAATCTCAGATTCAAAGATGATTCGTTTGATTATGTTGTGACGACCTGCGTCTTTTGTTCAGTGCCTGACCCGATAAAAGGCTTAGAGGAGATAAGGAGAGTCCTAAAGCCGTCTGGCAGGCTGATCATGATTGAACATGTGTTGAGCAGAAACCCAGCGATAGCGCTGATTGAACAAGCGTTTAACCCTCTGACCAGAATCTTTATGGGCGCAAACATCAATCGGGACACTAAGCAAAACATAATCCAAGCAGGCATGAGGATCGCAGAAGACAGGAATCTGGCATTGGTAGATGTGTTTAGGTTATTCATAGCGAGAAAATGATCTCTTAATGAGGCAAAAGATGAGAACTGATGACTTCGCATACATTGTTGAGACGGAAAAAAGTTTTGATGACGCGGTTGTCTCAGTCTTGAAAGCTGTTGAGCGGAAAGGCTGGGCGTTATTCCAGGTCTATGACATAAAGGAAAGGCTGGCCGCAAAAGGATTCAGCCAGAGACCGCTAAAGATTATCGAGATATGTTCAGGCAGATACGCGAATCAGTTCCTGAACAAGAACAGACTGATCTCTCTCTGCATGCCCTGTAAGATCAATGTCCTTGAGGAAGATGGAAGAGTGAAGATCGCGGGGATGAGGCCGACTATGATATCTCAATTCTTTACAGAAGTGGGCAGGAATGAAGCCGAACAGGCCGAGAAGGATGTGATTGAGATGATCGATGACGCGAGGTGAGAACATGAAGATAGGCATAATCTTAAACACAAACGATGCGGAAACCTGTTGGAACTGTTTTCGGTTCGGGAATGAAGCTATCAGCAAGAATCATTCAATGAAGGTATTTCTTCTCGGGAGAGGGGTTGAGGCTGAGAGCGTCAAAGACGCAAGATTTCCGCTGCTTAAAGGCGCAATCAAGAGATTCGTGAAGAATAAAGGGGTCATTCTTGCCTGCGGAACCTGTCTGAAGATAAGGGGAAGAGAAGGAAGCGATATATGCCCTGTCTCTTCGATGGGAGAACTGCTTCAATTGGTTGAAGAATCTGATAGGATCCTGACATTTTGCTGAAAGATGATGACGGCCAATAGATATACGCTGTCAATATCTCTTCATTGAAGATTGCGCTGGGTGTGACTGAAATCCGCAAGGCGATTTCCGGGTATCGCAAAAATGCATCTTGAATGCATTTTTGCGATTCTGAAAATCTACGATCTTCACAATCCCGGAAATCTACAGATTTTCGCGAACTAGACTTTCCTCTTCCTCGACAGAGTCAGGGGAAAGGGTGAGGAAAGCCTACCTCAGCTTTAGCTGAGGCGCAGCGACCGACAGCAACAGAATATCTTCCGCATAGCTGCGTAAAAGAAGAAATATTTAAATAACATGGCCTATTCTTTCCGATCATGCCGGAAGAACTCCTGCGGGAAGCGGGCATCTCTCCTGAAAAGCACCCTCATCTCGTGGATGAGCTCAGGGCGCATCTCAAGGAAAAGCCTGACTGGTTCGTCGCGACAGCGCTATGCACTATAATTTTTCTGCTATTCTGGTACTATCTTTACCTTCGCAGAGGCATTCTCGTCCCTTTCCTCTCTGAAGAGCCGCTGGCGTTATTCCTTGCCAATAAATCGCTCGCCCTCACTTCCCTGTTCGCGATAGGCATCTCATTGTCCATAGGCCCTCTCGCGAGATTCTTCAGGTCGTTCAAGCATAAGTTAGAGTACAGGAGAGAGATTGGGCTCATGGGATTCTTTGTCGGCGCGGCGCATATCCTTATCACTCTCGTATTTCTCACTTATAGATTCCCTCTAGTTAAGTATATCGAGAGATGGAAGGCTCCGCTTTATGGAATTATGGCGCTGCTCATCCTCATTGTAGTGGCATCCATATCAACAACCGCGGCGATACGGAAGATGGGCTACAGGAGATGGAAATTTATGCAGAGACTATCATACATTGCGTTCATCCTCATCGCTCTTCATTTCTCTGTCATGAAATATGCTGAATGGGTCAAGTGGTTCGCCAGTTATGATCCAGTATATCCTCCAGGCTCGCTCTTAGCGATCATATTTGTAGGCCTTGTGCTCCTGTTGAGAGCTTCTGTCCTGGTGATAGATCTTGCGCAGAAAGACAGATATTCATCAAAGATAATCAAGAATGATTAAGACAAGATAATTAAAAGACTAATAAGCAGCTCATCTACCTATCACCATCTTGATCTTGGCTAACAACGCTTCCTTCTCGAAAGGCTTTGCCATGCATGAGACATTCGAGTTCAAATTCTTGAACTGGCCTGTCAGGTCTCCAAGGACTGTTATGACAAGCACTTTAAGGTTCTTGAACTGTGCCATTTGCCTTAGCTGGACAAAGAAAGTGTCTCCTTGCACTTCAGGAAGGATGATATCCAGGATGAGCAGATCAATTGCGTGTTTCTTCAGGTTTTCCATCCCTTCTTTAGCAGCGCCAGTCATGATGATAGAATAATCTTTGCTGAGGTAGTTCTTGTAGATCTCCTGCATATCAGGGCTGTCTTCAACTATAAGGATCGTCTTCTTCTTTCCGTTAGAACTCTTTGCCTCGGTATTCGCTCCCTCGCTCTTCTTCGCTGGCATGATTTCACCTCAAAATACTGATTTTGTCTGTTTCGATGAATTTCTTGCTGAGCTTTAGATTAATGGCTGGTTAATGTCTTATTTATTATAAAGCATTCTATTTATTGAAGATTGCGCTGGGTGTAACTGAAATCCTCAAGGCGATTTCCGGAATTTCTATCGAAATTAACAAAAATCCAGTCATCGTATTTTCGTTATTGTTCTTGCCGTAGCAGGCAGCGTCACTGTGAACGTGCTCCCTTTGCCGAAATGTGATTCGACATCTACGCTTCCCTTGTGAAGTTCTATGATCTTCCTGCAGATCGGAAGCCCCAATCCTAGCCCTGGGATAGCCACATCCGCTTTCATGAATGGTTCAAATACCTTCTTAATATCTTTCTCTGAGATCCCTTTGCCAGTGTCTTTGACAGAGAATATGACATTATCTCCCTTCTTCCAGCAGTCTATAGCGACTTCCCCCGTATCAGTGAATTTTATCGCATTGCTGAGCAGATTATGGACGAGTATCTGCAGCAGGCGCGTATTGCCGCTGAGCCTGAGCGAATCTCCAGCACGGATGATGAATGAAAGGTGTTTTGCGTTAGCGTTCTGAGCAAGCCCTAAAGAGACATCTTTGATCAATGATGAGAAATTCACCTGTCTCCGCTCGATGTCTGTGGTTGATTTGAGCCTGCTGAATTCAAGCACTGAAGAGAGGTGCTCCATCGCGACGCCGAGATTCTTCTGGAGTATGCCTAGATGCCTGTTCACATCCTCTCTTGGGAGTATGTCCTGCTTGAATTCTTCGATGATCAAGCTTGAGGACATCAGCGCCTGTGATATCGGGTTTTTCATCTCATGCGAGACATCCCTGAGGAGCATCGATTTCATCTCATCGATCTTCTTCAGCTCTTCGTAAGCCTGCTTGAGGTCCTCTTCCGCTTTCTTTCGCTTTGTTATCACGTCGAATATAGCGACAAAATAGCCTTCTTTTGGGCAATAGACCGAGATAGAGAACCACATATACAGAGATTTGACATAAGTCTCAAACACTTCAGGCTTGCCTGTCAAGGCCACTCTGCCATAAATTCTTAACAATTCTGGGTCGGATCTTTGTATTCCAGGTATTACCTGAGACACTTTCTTTCCGACAACGTTCTTCAGCCCTGTCAATCTCTCAAAAGAGTTATTGACACTGAGATATACGAAATCAATAGGTTTGTCTTTGTCAAAGACCATCTTACAGTAAGCAAATCCGTTAAGCATGTTCTTAAACAATGAACTGTATAAGTCTCTGCTCTCATTAAGGGCATTCTCCATCTTCTTTCGTTCAGTGATATTCATTATGAAACTGATTGTGCCTATGATTCTGCCTTCAGAGCTATAGAAAGGCAGTTTAGATACTGCGCCTATTATCTCTTTTTTACTGAAATGGCTTATGAATCTTCTTTCAATACCTATTTTTGGCTTTCCTGTATTGATTACTTCTAAGTCATCTTTTAATGTCATTTCTGCGACTTTGCGTGGGCTTATAATATCAAAAGTTGTTTTTCCGATTATTTCTTCTTTTGGAAGGCCATGAAACTGCGCAAATGCGTTATTGACATTTATGACTCTTCCTTCCCTGTCTTTGTATACGATCAGGTTGGGAGAAGAATCAAATATTGTCTGATAATCCTTTTTCTGCTGCTTGATGAATTCTTCAGATTTCTTTTGCTTAGTGATATCTTGTACTGTGCCGTAAAGGCTGACTATCTTGCCGGATATATCTTTTATGGCTTTGCCGCGAGTGAGCGTATGGATTATCTGCTTATCCTGGCGTATCATGTCTAATTCTAACTCATAAGGTTTTCCTCCCTCAACAGCTCTCTTCACTGCGCTATCCAGCCTCTTCCAGCTTTCTTTTGTGTATACCTTAGGGAGTGAGGCATATGTTGGAATAGGCCGCTTGGGATCAATGCCTGTTATGCGATAGAGCTCTTCACTCCACAATATTCTGTCTTTCTTGATATTCCACGACCAGTTCCCAACATGAGAGATCCCTTGGGCTTCTTTAAGTGATTTTTCGCTTTCTTTCAGCGCGTCTTCAGCTTTCTTTCTGGAAGTGATATCCCGAATATTGCATTGGACGACCTCTTTATCTCCGATAGAATAGACATTGCTCACAAATTCCATATATGCTATCTTCCCAGTCTTCGTCTCAACCGGCAGGTTTTCATATCTGATATATCTCTCTTTCTGGAGCTTGCTGAAAGACGCTTTATTCTTTATGACATCCTTCAATGGGCTGATCTCCCAAAGTTTCTTCTTTACTATCTCTTTCTGAGAGTATCCAAGAATATCCTTGATGAAAGGATTGGCGTCAAGTATCATACCTGTATCCACATCGACAATAAGTATGCCGTCTTTCGCTGCCTCGAAAAGCCTGCGGTAGCGCAGCTCTGAGCTCTTGATCGCGGAATCAGCCATCTTTTGTTCAGTGATATTCCTAGAGATGCCTTGGACAGTCGTTATTCTGCCGTCTGAGTCCTTGATCGGGGAGAAAGTCTCCAGGCAATAACTATTTCTTGATCCCTCATGGATATGCTTGATCTCAATCGTGTTTATCTTCCCGGCAAACGCTTTCTTTAAGGCGTTCTCTAATCTTTTCCTGTCATCTTTCATTACGCTGGACAATATATCGAACTTCCTGGCTTCTTCAAGATCCTTCAGATGGTGCTCTTTCAGGCCGCCCTGGTTCATGAACAGGATATTGCCTTTCTTGTCCATGATCTTTATGCAGTCAGGGGAATTCTCAGTCAAGGTCTTATACCTCTCTTCGCTCTCCCTGAGGGCGATCTCAGCCTGATGCTCCGCGGTCCTATCACTGATTATCCCCATCACATTATATATCTCACCATTCTTATTCTTGATCGGGGTTAATGCTGTGTTTATGAAGAATTTCCGCCCATTGACGGTCATCTCCTCGTTTTTATTTATCGGGATATCTTTAGCGATCACTTTTCGCAGGTTTTTGATGTATCTTGACGCTATATCCCTTGGGAATAGTTCAAATATCGTCTTTCCCTCAATATCCTTCTTTTTTCTCCTGAAAAGCCGCGCTGCAGCGGCATTCACAGAAAGTATCTTTCCATCCCTGTCTGCGGTAAAGATATATTCTGTCGCGCTCTCAATAAGAAGCCGGTATTTCTCCTCGCTCTCTCTCAATCTTATTTCAATCTGCTTCTTCTCAGTTATATCCTGGATTGTCCCGAACATCTTGATAGGCTCTTCACTTCCATTGAAATCCAGCTTGCCCAATCCATGAACCCATCTCACAGACTTATCAGTATGCCTGACAATCCGGTATTCTTTGTTAAAAGGCTTATGCCTGCCAAGCACGTCATTCATGAGATAATTGACCATCATCTCCCTGTCTTCAGGAAGGATCAATCTGCTCCAGCCCTCGATTGAGCGAGGATATCCTTCATCTATCCCGAATATATTGTCCAGTATCTCAGAGCTTGTCCAGATGCCTGTCTTTATATCCAGCAGGTAGTTGCCGAGATTGGCCACACTCTGCGCGTGCAGTAATGCTTTTCTGCTCTCTTCTAATGATTGTCTTGATTCATGCGCATCGGTTATGTCATATACGATGCCATAGACATGGCTGAATGCCCCTTTATCGAACATAGAGACCTTATGATCCTCGACCCAGGCTATCTTCCTATCTCTCTTGATGATCCTATAAGTCTGGATGACCTTTCTCCCTTGCTTCGTCAATGAAGCTCCTTCTGCGGATACAGCTTTCTTATCTTCTGTATGGATGAGATCCAGCCAATTCACCTTGCCTTCATTGAATTCTTCAGGAGAATATCCGCATATCTCCTCGCTTCCTGAGATTATCTCAGCAGACCAGTCAGGATTCCCGATATATATCATTCCAGGGACATTCGTCACGAGGTTGTCCAGCTTGTTCTTGCTTTCTCTAAGCGTATCATCTGTATTCTTCTTCTCGGTTATGTTCTTGAAATAGCCGATTATCCCATCGACATTCTTATCTTTGTCATATCTCGGGAAGTAAGAGCCTTCAAAATACTGCGTACTCCCATTCTTTGAGACTAGAGGGATGATTTGATGTTTAGGCTTGCCTGTACGCAGCACGCTATCCTTTATTTCGGTCAAATACGCAGCGTCTTTCTTCGAGAGGATGTCAAAATCAGTCTTTCCTATCATCTCTTCCTCTGTAAGCCCTAGTTGGGGATTTATGACGAATTCATAGCGCAGGTCAGCATCTTGTATCAGTATGTGATCCGGATTATTCTTGGTTATTATCTCGAGTCTCTCCTCGCTCTCTCTCAATGATTCTTCGGTCAGCTTCTGTTCGGTGATATCCTTCACGAAGTGCAGGCACGCTGTGATGTTCCCTTTATCATCCTTGACAGGATTGGAAGTCGAAAGGAACCATCTTTTCAGCTTTGGATGGAAGAATTCTATGCTTTCTGCCTTTCCAGTCTTCAGGGACTTCACAAACGGACAGTCTTTTATCGGTTCGTCAGAGCCGTGCACTATCTGGAAGCATTTCTTTCCTATGCAGCCATTGCCGAAGAGCTCTTTGAACTTTTTGTTGATGAAAGTTATCGTGAAATCCTTGTCTATCATGAAGAACACGTCATCAATAAGGTCAAATACCCCTCCCATGAGAGTTATTTTATCACTGAAGCTGTAATGGCTAATCTCGCTGATGCAGAGCTCATTCACGATCTCAATCACTTTGGTGATCTCTCCGCTCTCCTTGTCACGGATCGGCACCGCAGTGACATTGTATTCTTTCTTATCCGCCCCTATCTCCACAGTATGGACTGTCTCCCCAGTCCTGAAAGCCTGCGCTGAAGGGCAATTCTCGCATACCTGCTGATTATTCTTGTAGACCTGGTGGCAGTATTTTCCTTTGACGCATTCAAGGTCAAAGCCTTTGTTCCTGAGAGCCTTGTTCACCCATTCTATGCGCATGTCCTTATTGATTATAGAGATACCTATAGGAAGATTGTCCAGGATGTCTAATTCCGGTTCTTCAGACATAAACCCTCTTTTGCGGATTTTCTATATCGCGGAAATCAAGGATTTCCGGGATATTCAGAAATGTCAAAAACTTCAGTTTTTGAGCATGCTCGGAAATCACCTTGTTGATTTCCGACATCGTCTTGCGGATTTCTGATAGCTCCGAGCTGCGGATTTTCGTTATCTTCCTCAAATTTCCCATGATTGCACGCATCTTCCCTTCTTTTCAATAAACTAAGGCTGCTATTGGTTAAAAAGCATCATGTAATCATAATGCTTATCTCTTTTGATCAGTTATTCATCCCAAGAGCCCATAAGACTATTGTTTCATTGTGCCATTTTGTAGGCCTCAATTGCCTGACTTTTTTGTCAATAGGCCCTATCTCCCCGTAAGTATAAAAGCCCAGGATAGGGATATTCTCTCCTAACACCTTTCTCACTGCTTTAAGTTCATCTGAGACTTTTATTCCAAGAACCATTTTGCAAGCAACACATGAAAAAAGCAGTATCATCTTTAGTTTCTTGCCCTTTATGTCGTTCTTAAGCCGTTGTGCGACAATAATCGCATTATTGATCACATCTTGTCTTGAAGCTATTGTCATCGTGACGTCTTTTCCTTCAGGTATCGCTGCTGCAAGTGTCACTGTCTTGTTCTTACGGTCAACGGCTAATGGGCAGCGTATCTGAAAGTATTCTTTTCCCCTGATAGTTGCTTTCTCATCTATCATGCCGAACGGATATTCCAATCCTATTGCTGGAAGTTTCTTGCTTCTTGTTTTGCCAAGAAAAGACTCATAGACATCCAGCGCGGGTCTATTGTCAAAACTCTGAACAACAGCGCCTTCTGCTTTTGTGCACTTGAACCTGTTACCTATCGATTTCCAAGCGCTTCCGACGCTAGTAAAGGTATCAAATCCGTCTCCAATGATCATCATGCCGACAACAGCATCATTGTATACTTTGCCATTGTAATATTGGTATACTTTCTTGAAATTGGCTTCATCGCCAAGAGCTCCTCCTACAATCTCAAAATCTTCGCCTAACTTTTCTTGTATCCCTCGGATTATCTCAAGACCATCGCCTGCAAGGGCATCATTGAACATCAGTACAGTTCTTGCTTTTGCAAAGGATTTTGCTTTTTTCTTGAAATCTGCCACTAATGCGGCTCCTGCGTTTCTTTCATTCTTGCTGATTTCTTTACCAATCCCAGGCACAAACCGTATAGTATCAGAATAGACCGCCATGATCACGACAGAATCTTTGCTGTATCCATGATTGGAGGCTTCTCCTGCAGTGGTTCCTCCAACTGTAGGGACGTTTTTTGTCACCGACCGGATACCTTTCAATAATGCCTTATGATTGAATCTCGGACTTCCAAACACTAATAATGAAGTCGCATTCTTGCCATTAAGGCCTTTTAGCGCTTCTTGAGCCGCTTCTTTCCCTGCACCGAAAGAATCTTTTTGTCCACTCATGCCAATACCTACTGATAATCCCATAGTTTCACCTCTCTTCTCTTTCAGATTTCTTTAGTTCTTTCTTAAATGATTCAAGAGCGTTCTGCAATTCAATATTCTTGTCTTCCAATTCTTTCTTTGTCTCAGCAAGATCTATGGAAGACCTGACAAGTTCTATGTTTTGTTTCTCTAACTCTCTTGTCTTTTCTTTCACTAGCTCTTCAAGATGATTCTTATAGTGAGATAATTCTTGTTCCACTTTCTTCTGAGAAGAGATATCGCGCGATACTCCGAATACCCCATAGATCCTGCCGTTAGCGTCCCGGACAGGGCTTAAAGTCTCAAGGCAGGCCTTTCTTACGGATTCTTTAGGATTGTGGCGGACGACAATCGTGCTTGTCTTCCCTTTAAGCGCCTCATCAAGCGCATCCAGCATCTTCTTCTTGTCCTCTCTGATCAATGAGCCTATTACATCGAATTTCTTGGCCTCTTCAAGATTCTTCAGGCGGTGCTCCCTGAATCCTCCCTGGTTCATGAACACTATCTTCTTTCTTGTGTCAAAAAGCTTTATGCAGTCAGGGGAAGTTTCCACTAATGACCTGTACTTCTCTTCGCTCTCTTTGATCATATTCTCAGCTTGTTTTTGCGCTGTGATATCCCTCACTGTGGCCTGCAAGGCATCCTTATCTTCAAGCTTTATCCTTGTGAACAGCACTGTGGCAGGAAAATCATTGCCATTAGCACGCTGATGCGTCCATTCAAAGAAATTCACCCCTTCTTTCGCAGCTTTCATGATCATGCTTTTCGCTTTTATGTCTGAAGGCTTCCCATCAGGCTGTGTCTTTGGGGAGTATTGCCAGAGAGTTTTCGAAGTGAATTCTTTCTCGTCCTTCACCCTGAACATGCTGATTGTGGCTTTATTCCCTGCTGTGAATCTCCAGGTCGGAGGCTCAAGGATCATTATCGCGTCCCTTGAAGACTGGTACAGCGTCTTGTATTTCTCTTCTGTAGTCTTAAGAATCTTTTCTGCGTGTCTCTTCTCAGTCACGTCGCGCGCCGTGATCATGACAGCATTCCCTTTGCCATCATCTTCAGACAAGAGAATCATGGCTGAATCAAGCACACGCCATCCTTTGTCCTTGCTCGTGAACATGCAGGCGAATTCCTTATGCCTGCCCTCACTTCTACCGATGTCTGGCTTGCCTGCGCGTTCTGAAGCATAAGCCGCAGCAAGAACACTGAACCTATTCGCGTCTTTAGGAGCCATGAAATCTGCGATGCTCTTCCCGACAAGGTCTTCTGAAGCATAACCCATCCTGCTGCATGAAGGGCTAGAGTATATGATCCTCAAAGATAAATCGGTGAGGAATATGTAATCTGAGGTATTTTCCGTTATGAGACGGTATTTGCGTTCGCTCTCTTTAAGCTGTCGTTGCGCGCTCTGCAGGTCTTCAAGTATGTTGAGCAGCGCTTCAGTGCTGATCAGCTTATTCTTTTCGATATTGCCTTTCTTGAACGCTTCAAGGTATTCTTTAGTCTCATCTTCCATGGTTATTGCCTCTATTGCGCTTCTTTGCAGGCGCGAAACATCTATATTAAACTGTCGCGATGACTTTATCGCTCATCTCTTCTTCACGACCTCTTCCAATTCTCTCATCTTCTTCTTAAGCGAGATCATCTCAAGCTCTCTGCCGACTGAGATCTTCGCGAAGCGCTCCAATTCCTCAGTCTTCTTCCGCATGGCTTCATCAGTCTTGCGGCGCTCTGACACATCCCTCAGGATGGACATTGTGCCTATGATCTTCCCTTCTTCAAGCATCGGAGACGCGTTTATCTCCATAGGCAATAAAGCTCCATTCTTGCCTATCACATCTATCTCATAAGGCAGTGTTTGTATCCCCCTTATCCTTTTCAGGAATGAGACTATCACTTTCCTACTGCTCTCAGAAGTCAGGAATTTCATAGTGAAGATGTTCTTTCCGACCAGCTCTTCATGGCTGTACCCTGTGATCTCGGTAGTTCTCCTGTTTGCATCGATCACGCTCCCTTTCCTACTGACAAGAATGATCGCGTCTCTCGCATTGTCAAAGAGCTCTTTATACTTGTGCTCAGCTTCCTCTTTTGCCTTTATGACCTCTCCGATCATCAGATCCCCTCTCTTTATCCCTACTTTCATGACCGCAAGCTTGAGGCTGATGAGTATCCTGTTGATTGAGTCTGAAAGATCCTTTATCTCATCGATATTGCTGGTCCTAAGGCGTGTCGTCAGATCTCCCTTGGATATCTCGTCAATATCCTCACTGACATACTTGATGTCTTTAATGAGCAGGCCTGAGATCCACCAGAAATTAATGAACACAAGAAGGAATATCCCTATAGTGATGTATAATGACTGTATCATATAATCATTGATGTCAACCGTGAATCCATTCCTCAATAGCCAGAAATATCTGTAGATCAAGCTTCCAGAGACCATGATCAGGCAAAGCGCTGAAGAGAGCAAAAGGAGCAATGACCTGAATCTCATCATTCCACCTCTCCGAAGAACTTATTGATCTCTTTCACCAGATTCTGACGCTTCTCTTCAGGAATCTCTGATTCAGGCTTGCTTTTCTCTGAGTATTCCGCTATGAATATCTTCTTTATCTTCCTCTTCAATATCTCTGACTCATCGGCGCTGATGATGTTCTTTTTATTCAGTGACTCGAAATATGTGTGCAACCCTTCCTCTGTCAGAGAGCCGTTATTTTTCAGCGCATTGAACTCATCTATTCCTATTGGCCCGAGAGAAACCTTGAAGACTCTCATCAGCTCTTCATCAATCAGTCCTTTGCTTGAGAACATGAGTCTCAGTGGCAGGATATCTTTCACTGGATTGAAAGGTACTGTGAAGAAGAAAGTAGATCCTTTGCCAGGCTCGCTCTCTGCCCATATCTTCCCTTTCTGGGATTCTATGATCCCTTTGCAGATAGTCAGCCCTAGGCCTGTGCCGCCATATTCCCTGTAGATAGTGTGCTCTGACTGATAGAACGGCTCAAAAATCCTATTGAGATCCGTTCTTGATATCCCTATCCCTGTGTCTTTCACGCTGAATTGCACTGCTCCTTCAATAGGGACGACAGTGACGATTATCTCTCCTCCTTTCTTCGAGAACTTTATCGCGTTATTGAGCAGGTTCCTCAATACCTGCATCACCCTGTCAGGATCTACTTCGACAATCGGAAGAGTCTCCATCTTAAGACGTATGACAATCCCTTTCTCGGCCATGAAAGTCCTTGCTTCCTCTGCCAGTTTCACAACCTCTTCCTTCATGTTTGTCCGGACGAAAGAGAACTTTATCCTTCCAGCCTCTATGCGCGAGACTTCAAGAAGATCCGCGATTATCTTGTCAAGGCGGTTTGTATTATTGAGGATCATTTCAATAGTCTCTTTCTGTCTCTGGCTCAGCCTTCCATAATACCCTTTCAGGAGCATCTGCATCTGGGCTTTAATAGGAGTCATAGGGCTGCGCAGCTCATGGCTCGTTATCGAAAGGAACTCAGTCTTCGCCCTGTCGAGCTTTCTGCGCTCTTCATCTATGCGTTCAAGCGCTTCAGCCATGCTGTTGAATCCTTTGCTGAGCTCTATCATCTCGTCACCTGTCTTGATGGTCATCCTTGATGAGAAGACCCCTCTTGAGATGTCACGGGTGAATCTGGTCATCTTGTCGATCGGCTCAGTGATGGATCTCGCCATGAAGAATGAATAGTACACTATGCCAGATATAGATGACGCGAAGAAGAGCATGAATATCAATGCCATCTTCGTTGTCGGCGCTGTCAGCTCTGAAGAGTCTATCTTGACGACTATCCCCCAGTCAGCGGAAGGGATGTATCTCCATACCGCATACACTTTATTGCCTCTGTAATCAGTGGAGATCCCTGAACCAGAGCGTTTCTGGACAGCTTCCTGCAAAGGTATCACGAGCGGAGAGCCAATCTCGATCTCTTCCATTGAAGGGGTGGATCTTTGAGCTGTCAGGTTATTGCTTGCTGTTGAGAGTATCAGTAAATGGTCTTTTCTGAGTGAAGTGCTATGCCCTTCAATGACCTTCTCATAATGTGATTTCATCATCTTGCTTAAGACTATCTCGCCAGTCTCGCCTAGGAATGAGTGAGGTATGCCGCGCAATAACTCATGCACAGTCCCTTCAAACAGGATATACCCCACTTTCTTTTCCGTGCTCTCTTCTGTCTCATGGAAGGTTATAACAAATTTTACTGAATCCTCTTTATTATTCTGTGAGAACAATGTGATCACTCTGCCGCTCTCGTCAGATTCAGCAAGCTCTTCTTTGGTTATATTGATCTTCCCCCCAATTGATGATTTCTCGCTGTGTTTAGAAGCGTATCTTATAATCCCTTCAATGTCAATGAACAGGATATTGATATCGCTCGCGTTCGAGTCATATCCAGGAAATAACCTATCCAATTCTTCAGTCATATTGATGAAAGCAGGATCCTCCTTGAATGTCTCAGGATCCATCTTCATGATCACGTGAAATATCTTACGGATAGAAGGATTCTTTGAGAAGACCATCGCCAATCCTTTCTTCTCTCTGAAGAAAGTATCTATGCTGTTGAAATAACTGTCAGCCAGGATCTCAAGGCTGTTCATGCTTGTGACTTTTCCATGCTCCTTTGTTTCGATGATCCCTCTAGTGGTGAAGAAGAAGAGCAGGCTCAGGATTATCAGGGGGATGAATGAGGAGATTATCAATCCGATGATCAGTTTCCTGTTGATCGAGCCAGTGACCGCATCGTATTTCAGCAGCAGCAGAGTGATGATGACTGATATGACAAGGATTATGAGCGAGCTTATTATCACTAGGTTTATGTCGAAAGGGATATTCTTGAGAAAATCGTTAACCGATTGCAGGCCGCTTTCGGCAAGAGCAACGTTTGCGCATAGGGACAAGAAGCAGAGTGCCAACAGGATATTGAGCGCTGCGCGCTTTTGCATCCTCAACAAATTATCCCTCTCTTTCTGTCTTACTGATCCTTACTGACTATCACGCCTGAGATAGTCTCAGGCGCCTGTAGCTCACCCTTTGTCATTAAAAATTGCGCTGGGTGTGATACCCCACCATTTATGGCGCAATGTCGGAAATGTCGAAAACTGCGGTTTTCGAGCATGCTCGGAAATCGCCTTGCGGATTTCCGACATTTAGCCAGAGGATAACGAAAATCACCAACAGGGATTTTCGGAATCGCGGAAATCTTTGATTTCCGGGATGCTCGGGAATTGCAATTCCCGACATAGAAAATCGCTTTGCGGATTTTCTATAGCTCCGAGCGGCTGATTTTCGTTATCATGACGGCCATACTGCAGCAGGTTTTTTCGTAAATCTTAAAGAAGGGCGTTTTCTTGTTGGCGGTCTAGCATCCAAATCAGGCTAGATCGCTTTTCCGCGCGTCATAAAGCGCAATAACCCCCCTTTGATCATCTAGAAACAAGCACAATATATAAATGTTGCTGTCATCGCCGTCGTAGCTGGGTCTTGAGCCATTATAAACAGCATTCCCTGCGGCAATGCCTCCCAGAACATCACTTTCCTGAAAGATAATACTTAACTTTTGTGACAAGCTCTTCAAGGTCAAAAGGCTTCTGGATGTATCCTACTATGTTCTTGCTTGACAATAATTGCTCTTTCTCAGCCTCGCTCATCTGCACAGCTGTCAGGAAGACTATCTTTGTGTTCTTTATGCGCTTGACGATCTCTTTAGAAGGAGTGCCAGGCATCATGATGTCAAGAAGTATAAGGTCCGCCTTGTTCTTCTCCAATCTCTTAAGGCAGTCATTACCATCGACAGCAGTCAGGACATTGAAGCCTGCGTGCTTGAGTATCACTGAGACGGTCTTCAGGATATCCGGTTCGTCATCGACAACAAGTATTGTCTTTGCCATTGTTTTTCTCTCTTTGTGCCATTCTTTTTTGAATCTTATGTTCATTATATCCGCTGATTCTTAAATGTTCTGATATTTATGCGCCACTCTGTCAGTGATACTTTTCTAAGCCTAACATGATACATCTCTTATCATCCTCTTCGCCCTAGCTTCATTCATAAGTTTCTGACAGATGCCGCCGCACCCCATACGCAGATTTATATATCTCTAATTCTTGACAGAGACAATGGCAGGCAAGAAAGATTTCAGCGAGCTCGTCGACAGGGTCATCAGGGAAGCGGACATCCTCCTCATGATAATAGACTCCCGCAGGATCGCTGAAAGCATAAATATGGAAGTCGTGAGCAAGATAAGGCGCGCCGGGAAGAGGCTGCTGTTCATAATCAACAAGTGCGACCTGCTCTCTGAAGAGGAGCAGAAGAAGCTCAATGATGACTTAAGAAGAAGGGGGAAGCAGCTTGGCATCGACGCTGTGAATGACACCCTTCAGATGAGCGCGAAGAAGCACTGGGGCACTATACGCCTCCTGAAGAAGATAATGCTGATAGGCAAAGGCAATGAAGTGACTGTGGGAGTTGTCGGTTTCCCTAACACTGGCAAGTCAAGCATAATCAACGCTCTCAAAGGGAGGCACAGCGCCCCAACAAGCAGCATCAGCGGCTACACTAAAGGCCTGCAGAAGATCCGCGTGAGCGGCAGCGTGCTGATGATCGACACTCCAGGAGTCATCCCTTACGGCAAGAGGGATTTCTTCAGGCTGGTTGAGATCGGAGCTGTCGATTCTGAGAAGGTGAAGGATCCTGAGGCTACAGCGACAAAGATGATCGAGGATATGGACGGAAAGATCGAGGATTTCTTCGGAGTGCAGAAGCTCAGGCAAGGCCAGGACGCGCTTGAAGTGCTTGAGAAGATAGCGCTAAAGAACAACGCTCTGCTGAAAGGAGGATTTCCTGACACCGCGCGCATGGGAAGAAGGATAATCGCGCTCTGGCAGAAAGGGGAGATACGGTGATTAAATAGTGAACTATCAAGCATTTTCTTTAAACATTTTCTTCATTATGCTATAGAGTGCAGGCATACAATGGATTTTGAGCAGCATTGCAGGATGAGCGAAAAGACATTCGGAGTTAGGTATGAGCGCGTCCACTCCTGGCTGGATGAATTCTCAGTGAAATATTCCCGAGCTGAAAGATATAAGCATAGGAAGCACAGGCATCATGCTGAAGGGATTGAAGAGGCGAGAGAGCTGTTCGGAGACTTGGGCGCTCTAGTGGCTGAGCAGCACATCCGCGCAGACAATGAAGGCAGCCTGCCGCAAGCAGAAGATTACCTCATCAGGGAGTATGAATGATCTTTAAAAAGCATTCAATAAGAATTTATCAATCTGATCCTAATCTCTTTTTCACTTCTGTGATAGTCACATATCTTCCTTCTTTAAATCGTGCTCTTGCGCGCTTAATAGCCGCAATCGCGTCTTTTCGCAGTACGGATTCAGTCTCAATATTCTTGTCTGTTCTAATTTTATCCATATAAATACGAATGGCATATCCGCATATTTAAAGTTTTAGTTCCATTTCAACAATCCCTTCAGCGTGCAGAGTCTGCGGAAAGAGGTCGAAAAGGGCCGCGCTCCTGACAGAGTAATCCTTGAATTTCGGTATGTCTTTCGCGAGCTGCAAGAGATTGCAGGAGATATAGATCATCACTTTAGGCTTCAATCGCTTCAGCGCGATTATGGTCTTCTCAGACATCCCGCTGCGCGGCGGATCAGTCATGACATAGAGCGGCCGCGTCAATTGAGGAGCGAGGCGGGAAAGCTTTGCCGCGTCGAGCAGCACAGCGTCAGCGTTCTTTACATCATTCTCTTCGCAGTTCCTCTTCATGGCCTCGATGCACTGCGGCACGCTCTCCACCATCGTCACTCTCCTGAACAGCGAAGCGTTGATTACCCCGAAAGTGCCGACGCCGGCGTAGAGATCCAGCAGTTGCGTCGAGGCCTTCTCTTTTTCCCCATTCTTTCCCCAGTTCTCTTTCTTCTCAGCCGCGGCGTGTCTTTTCAGCAGCTCATTGCAATACTTCTGCATCTCAGCTGCCATCGCGCTATTGTTCTGGAAGAATCCCTGCGATGAATAATAGAAAGCCTTTCCGAGAAGATTCTCTTGAAGCATGTCGCTGCCTTTGATCACTTTATGTACCTCTCCGATGCTCATATCAGTCTCATGCGGCATGAGGATGACGAGCACGTTTTTCGCGGCTGTCTGCTCCGCGAACTCTTTGATGATATCCATTGCATCATCGCGCTTCCCTGAATCTTCATTGATGACGAACGATATCGAGGAGTCTCCTGAAGAGGTGACCCTTATAACCGCGTAGCGGAAAGTTCCTGTGCTCTCCCTGATGTTGAAGACATCTGTCTCTCGCGCAGAGAAGAAATCCCTGACTTCAGCAAGCAATGAGTTCAGCGCTGGCTCAGAGATCTCGCATCTCTTTATATCAACTATGGAATGCCACTTGCCTTTCTCGCGCAGGCCAAGCCCTGCGGCGCTGGACTGCCTTATCTGGTCTTCAGAATTGTTCACGAACGCGAAATCCATCCTATTGCGGTAATTGTATTCCTCGCCTGAGAAAGCCTTGACATCCTCTATCTTGAGAT
>Ga0209542_10008158_pt1 | contig 19654 bp, 23 predicted proteins | sample RifCSPhighO2_01_FD_184028 | JGI IMG/M metagenome (GOLD analysis project Ga0209542, IMG submission 184028) | Soil microbial communities from Rifle, Colorado - Rifle CSP2_plank highO2_0.1 (SPAdes) (version 2) | ecosystem: Environmental > Terrestrial > Deep subsurface > Rock core/Sediment ...
CCCCCCAGTCGCTTTTTACAAATAGTTATCCACATATATAGTCTAACTGAAATTATAGTCAAGTATAGTTTTAGTAATTTAGCTATAAAATCCTTAATTTAGAATACATTATTGATTACCAAATCTGTATCTATACTAAAAACCTAATTGGAAACCACTTCATAATGATCAAATTTTTATAAAATCACAGGGATTATAATAAAGATTTAGGAGTAATAATGTGTGTTATCGCTTGTGGATATAATTTTAGAAAATAAGTGAAAGCGACATCGGTATCACTCCACTTACATTCATATGCTGATATTTCTATTCCCTTTCTCTCTATAATATCCACCTCGAATCCAGTCCTAGTTCTCCAAAACATAATCTTTGGAGGAAATATAGAATTATTACTACCTTCTTTTATACGTTCGCTAACAAAGTAATTCTCAAAAATAAAACCTGCGTCTTTACGAGTCATAAGTGAAGTATCAATATCGACGATTGCGTTCCTCACACCACTATCAAGAAAGAAAACCTTGAAAGCCTTTTTTAATTCTATTCTGGAATTATTTGAAAATGAATGTACGACTTTAATTATAAATGATTGCTCCAGTAAACGAATATATTTCTGGACAACCGACCGACTCACGCCAAGACTATCTGACAACTCGTTAAGTGAGACTAGAGAACCAACTTGTAATGCAAGCAGTTTAACTAGGTCCTCAAATACTCGTGGGTTTCTTATCGCTTCAAATACGAAAACATCTTTATAGAGATATTGTGTTGCGATATTTTTTAATACGATCTTTTTCTCATCAACTGAAGTTGCAGCTACAACAGCTGGATATGTGCCATATAACATATATTCATGTAAATCCTCCAAAGTTACTTGCCTAGATTCTTTAATCTCAGATAGCGAAAGTGGAAAAAGGATAAACTCAAAAATCCTGCCAGTCATAGGTTCATTTATTTTATTTGAAAGATCAAAAGATGAAGATCCTGTAGCTATAATCTGAGTATCTGGATAAGTATCATGAAAAACTTTTAAGATGGTTCCTATATCTTGTATAGTCTGTGCTTCATCAAATACAACAATTTTCTTACCTTTAACCAAAGGAAGTAGTTCATCAGGTTTTCCAACCATAAAATGGTTTCTTACATCAGCTAATTGGCAATCCCAATAAGCCCCGTCCATTCCATACGAATCAATGAGTTTTTTGGCAAGAGTTGTCTTACCAGACTGTCTTGGACCAAGTATGACAACCATTTTGCCCTTGAATAGATTTTTTAAAATATTTATCTCTATAGTACGTTTAAAAATAAGCATATTATTGATAATATAACAAATTGCTCTTTAAAAAGCAAATTGTAAAATCTCCCTACTTCCTCGCCTCCACAATAGACGCTTCTATATTCTTTGGCACCACCTCATAGTGATCAAACTCCATAGTGGCTGAACCCTGCCCGCTAGTCATAGAGCGCAACTGTGTAGTATAGCCGAACATTTCGGAAAGAGGCACCATGGCGTGCAGAACCTTGGCCTGGCCTCTCTCGGTCATCTCTTCTATAGTCCCGCGCTTGGAGGAAATACTGCCCGTAACATCTCCCATAAACTTGTCTGGGAAAAGAACTTCCAGCTTCATGATAGGCTCGAGTATTACCGGCCTTGCCCTCTTGGCCGCTTCTTGAAAAGCCTGTGAACCAGCGATCTTGTAAGCGATCTCCGATGAGTCCACATCGTGATAAGAACCGAAGGTGAGCTCACAGGAAATATTGACCATGCGGAATCCTGCGACTATACCCCTATCCATAGCTTCATGCACGCCCTTTTCCACTGCGGGTATGAACTCCTGCGGTATTACACCTCCTTTTATAGAGTTTACGAATTCAAAATCATCATATCGGCTAGTATTCTTTGGAATTTTCTCACCCTCTATTAATTTCTCCATAGGTTTTATATTTATCTTCACATGGCCGTATTGACCTTTACCTCCTGATTGTTTGATATATTTGTGTTCCGCTTCGGCAGTACCCATAATAGTTTCCCTATACGCTACTTGTGGCTTGCCGACATTGGCTTCTACGCCGAACTCGCGCTTCATACGATCTACCATAATATCTAGGTGTAACTCTCCCATACCAGAGATAATAGTCTCGCCGGTTTCGCTATTTGATGAAATTCTAAAAGTAGGATCTTCATTACCAAGCTTCTTGAGGGCCATGCCCATTTTCTCCTGATCGGCTTTGGTCTTGGGCTCTATTCGTAACGATACCACTGGCTCTAGGAATTTGATGGATTCCAGGACAATGGGATTCTCTTCATCACAAAAGGTATGAGAAGTGAGGGCATCCTTGAGCCCCACAGCGGCCGCAATCTCGCCAGAAAATACTTTTTTCACCTCTTCTCTTTTATCAGCCTGAAGTCTCACTATGCGACCGAGTCTTTCTTTTTTGCCTGTTTTAGAATTATAGATATAACTTCCCGCTTCTATCGTCCCAGAATATACTCTGAAAAATGTAAGTTGTCCCACGAAAGGATCATTTTGAAGTTTGAAGGCTAGCGCGGCAAAAGGTTCATTGTCATCAGCGTGACGCAAAATCTGCTCGCCAGTATTGGGATCAATGCCCTTCACAGGTGGAAGATCCAGAGGCGATGGCAGATAGTCCACCACAGCGTCTAGAATTAGCTGAACTCCAATATTTTTCAGAGCGGAACCGGTAAAAACTGGGAAAATTTTATTGGCTATAACCAGTTTTCTGACTTCCGCTTTTAGAGTCTCTACAGGAATTTCCTTACCCTCCAAATATTGCGTCATGAGAGTGTCATTGTGCTCCACCGCTTTTTCTATAAGCTCGGCATGATATTTTTTCGCGTCAGATAAAAGATTTTCCGGAATTTCCTTTTCAATAATATTTACCCCTTTTTCACCTTCAAAATAGTAAGCTTTCATTTTTAACAAATCCACAACGCCATTATGCTCTCCCTCGGTGCCGATAGGAATCTGGAACCTTACAGCCTTTTTATTAAGTCTATCCAGTATGGACGCGTATGATCTTTCAAAACTTGCGCCCATTCTGTCCATTTTATTTATAAAGCAAAGGCGAGGCACATTGCTTTCATCTGCATATCTCCAGTTGGTCTCCGACTGCGGCTCCACCCCAGCCACACCGTCGAAAACTACTACGGCGCCGTCTAGCACGCGTAAAGACCTCTTCACCTCCACAGTAAAGTCTATATGTCCGGGAGTATCTATGACATTAAATCTTACTTTCTTTGAAACATCCTCCTTTGGCATATACGAAGGATTCCAGAAACATGTAATAGCCGCCGCGGTAATAGTGATGCCTCGCTCTCTTTCCTGCTCCATCCAGTCTGTAGTAGTTTCTCCTTCATGCACTTCTCCGATTTTATGTATCTCGCCGGTATAATAGAGTATTCTCTCTGAAGTTGTGGTCTTGCCCGCGTCAATATGGGCAATAATCCCGAAGTTGCGGACTTTTTCCAATGGATAATCTCTTTGCATAAGTAAGAAATAGCTTACAGTAAAAGCGGGAGAAATGCAAAAAAGAGTTTGGTTGTCAAAAATGTTTTTTATTTTTCATTAAACCCTATTCTCTTATTAGGCTTCACCGGCTCATCCAAAAACTTTTTTATTAGGGAATATACAGTTATCAAGTCTTTTCCTTGCTTTTCTTGTTTTCTTTCTATTTCTTCTATCTTTATAGCTAAATCTTTATGAGTAGCCAGCATCTCTCGCAATTTTGCAAAAGCACGAATAATAAATATATTCATCTGTACGGCTCTATCACTGTTTAATACTGAAGATAACATACCCACTCCGAGTTCAGTAAATACATACGGTGAATGCCTTCTTCCACCACGACCAATCTTTGATCTTGCAAATTGCAATATCAAAGAATTATTCTCTTCTTCTGTGATCTGGAACATAAAGTCTTCTGGGAATCTACTTATGTTACGATTAACAGCCAGATTTAGATTACCAGTTGTTACTTTGTATAACTTAGCCAAATCAGAATCTAGCATAACCTTCTTACTCCTAATAATTAATATTTGTTTTTCAATAACTTCACTTGGGATCTTTATAACTGATTTATTTTCTTTTTCATTTATCATAGTAATTTTTATTAAATTAGTAATATAAAAAGTCTACTAGGATAATGATTAAAAGCAACACCCAGAACCACAAAAATTTTATCCCTTTTTAATAAGTCTGGGGATAAGTTGTGTAAAACTTATAATTAAATAATCTCTACCACGCAAAGTGCGCAAAGGCTTTGTTGGCCTCGGCCATCTTGTGAGTATTCTCTCGCTTCTTTACCGCCTCTCCTTCATTTTTGGAAGCTAATACTATCTCATCTGCCAGTTTTTCTGCCATCGGCTTGCCCTTCTTTCCACGAGCCACTAGAACTATCCATTTCATAGATAGAGCTCTTTGCCTTTCTGGACGAACTTCGCGCGGAACCTGATAGTTTGCCCCACCCACTCTCCTAGATCGTACTTCCATGGCTGGAGTTGTATTTTTCAAAGCGGTTTCGAATACTTCCATAGCGCTCTGGCCTTTTACTTTTTCCTTTAGAATGTCGAAACAGTCATAAACCACTTTTCTGGCTGTAGCCTTTTTCCCAGAATCCATAACATAGTTTATAAGCTTGGAAACTTTTACACTCTCAAAAACTATTTCTGGTTTTACTATATTTCTATTTTTTACTTTTCTTCTCATTTTTATTAAAAATTAATTAGGCTTTTGCCATCTTTGGTCTCTTATTTCCATACTGGCTACGACCTTTTCGGCGCTTCTCCACCCCTGCGGCATCCAGAACTCCTCGCACTACTGTATAGCGCAATCCCACATCCTTTACGCGTCCACCCCGCAGAAGAACTACAGAGTGCTCTTGGAGATTGTGACCTTCGCCGGGAATATATGCAGTCACCTCTAAACCGTTTGAAAGCCTTACTCTGGCAATCTTTCTGATAGCAGAGTTTGGTTTCTTGGGAGTTTTAGTAGTCACCTTTATGCATACACCCCTTTTGAATGGAGATGGAAAAAAGTTTGGGCGATTTTTTATCGTATTGAAAGTGCGTGTCAGAGCGACTGACTTGGATTTTCTGACGAAACGTGTGCGATTCCTGCGCACAAGCTGATTGATTGTCGGCATCGGCATACTTTAACATACCTGTCTAAAAAGGCAAATCTATAGCCTCACTCCGGTGATAATCTCAAAGATAAATGGAATAATAGGCTCCACAAATCTCCATAAGAAAAATATCAGTATTAAAAATAGAAACATGGAGTAACGCTCCAGAGTTTCTCGGATCTGGGAAAGCCCAGGTGGCAAAAGTGAAAAAAGGATCTTTGAGCCGTCCAGAGGAGGGATGGGAATGAGGTTAAAAACTGCAAGCACTATATTTATGGCAATAACATAGAAAGCAATTTGCACAAAAGAAACCGATAAAGAAGCGCCAAAAAATCTGATAATGAGGCCAAAAACCAAAGCTATGGCTATATTGGAAAGTGGTCCCGCGACGGATATGAGCAGTTCTCCCCATCTTTTATTCTTTACATTGTATGGATTCCACTCCACAGGCTTGGCCCAGCCAAATGTAAATCCGGCAAGAGAAGTGATAAGAGGCACGATAAGCGATCCTACCAGATCCAGATGTTTTATGGGGTTAATAGTCAATCTTCCCTGCAATCTAGGCGTCGGATCGCCCAGAAGTTCCGCCGTATAGCCATGGGAAAGCTCATGCACAACTATGGACATGATAAGTATTATTATAGATACGATAAATGTAAGCGGTTCCATGACTTGCCAAATATGCGCTTTATGATAGCATATCCATCACTATGGCTAAAGTTTGCGCAATAACAAAAAGAGGATCAATGGTGGGTGGTGGATATTCCAACGCTACTCGCGCTACGCAATTTAATCCTACCGGCATGGTGCGCAAATATCCCAATCTTCAGAAAAAGAAAATCTATGTTCCAGAGCTCAAAAAGTCTTTTAACCTGACCATTTCCACTCGCGCGCTGAAAACTATTCAGAAAAGAGGAGCCTTCGCTACGCTCAAAAAAGCTGGAATTATTTAGAGAAGTGGTGTAGAGTGTTTGGTGGACAGAAACTAGAACCCAAATAGTACCTTTATGCAAAAACAATCTAGCCCAGTGAAGCAAGTTGCCTGTTTTTTTCAAGATGTAATGAATAGTCCTTCTCCCAAAGATCCTTTACTTCTTATGGGAATAAACAGATCAGACTATCGCCATACAGCTGGTAGTCTAATGCCTCCCTGTGATCTATGGCTACCAGAAGATGGTACAGAACCAGTGGACGCAGCGAGAAGGATTGGCAGAACACAAACTGACTTGATCGGGACATGTCATATGGTAGTTGGTCAGATAAATACCACTATCGAAAAAACCGACGAAACCTTCGAAACAACCCTCGTGATGTTTACTTACTGGCAGGGAAAGGAAAACAGGAAACCGGAATTTTGGTGGGACTTGAAATTTTCAAAATTCTCAGAGTTAGAGTGGGGTAAGGCAATCCATGGGACAAAACTCTGGATGGAAAAAATATTCATTGGGGGTACTCCTTCTCTGGTGACAATCCGATGTGGGGAAAATCGCAGGGATGTCTTGGGCGATCCTCAAATTACCATATTTACCCCAAAATAAATTCTTTGATTTTGCATCTTAAGTTCTCACGCGCCGACTCCACAGTCTGCGCTTTTTTATTTTCCCTTTCTCCACCCCTCCCCATCTGAAACTAGACGCATGCTCTTTTCTTTTGTTGAAAAAATATATTGCGGATTTATTTTTTGGAGCAATTCCGCAGAAAGTTTGGAATCGGTCATACTGTGATAATACTCCACAATATTTTCACCCTCATTTATTTCAAAATTATTCATAATATCTTTTTGAATAGTTTTTGACAAAGCTCCGAGCAAATAGGCCGATGCATTTTTATACGCCACTTCTATTCCCAGCTCAGGCAAACTTGTTTTATTAAACTTGAAACTCTCATAAGGGAATAGAATTTTCATGATCAAACCATCTTCAATTTCTATATTGTCTCCTCTTTCAACCTCTATAGTATGTATTTTATTTTTGCGGACTTCCCGTAAAAGTTGTGACAGAACAGTGCTAGTTGCAATAGTTTTTGGCATTATTATATTCTCTATTTCATATCTATCCACTATCTCTATAAGTCCGCCGATCTGGGCTGGTACAGCGTTAGGTACTATTACATAGTCTATTTTTCTTTCATAAAAAGGCATGGCAGAAGTGATTCCCTTTATAGCCTCGGAATTCTGCCCTCCACCGATGAGAATCGTCTGATTTCCTGGCGTTCTCATAAAGACAGATCTGCCTTTATTCAAACTGAAAAAATCAATTTCCAAAACAGGCTTTCTGTATTCCCATTTATAAATATAAACCCCAAGAAAAACCGCGAGAACGGCGATGGCGATGATTATGTATTTGTAGTATCTTTTCATGTTAGAATAATATCATCATGAATAAATTTACAGAAATAAAATTCAGTATTGGGAAATTAAAAGGCATAAGTGACAAAACAATAGAAGAACATCTGAAGCTATACGCTGGTTATGTGAAGAATCTGAACGACACTCTGGAAGGAAAGCAGGATATTCGCCGGCTCGGCTTTGAATACAATGGCATGCGCAATCATGAAGTATACTTTGCCAGTTTGGAAGGCGGAGCAAAAGAGCTTTCAAATGACAAACTAAAAAAACAAATAGAAAAAGATTTTGGCTCTTTTGACAAATGGCTAACAGGCTTCAAGACTATATCGCTCACAAGAGGTATCGGCTGGGCGATGTTGTATTATGACAGGAAAGATAAAATGTTGGTCAATGCATGGGTTGATGAGCAACATGTCGGCCAATTGCAAGATTGTCCACTCATCCTAGCGCTAGATATGTGGGAACATTCTTTTGTAGCCGACTATCAACCTTCAGGCAAAAAAGATTATGTTGAGGATTTCTTTTTAAACTTGAACTGGGAAAAAGTAGGGGGCAATTTTGCCAAAGCTACAAAATAGCAAGCGTAAAAACTGATAACTATCCAAAATGAGAATTTTGGAAGATTTATAGAAGCAAAAGGTATATGCGAGAAAATACGGACTACGAGAAGCTCGTAGGATAATAAAATATGGGAAATCCATCCGAAGATGGCAAATCCCGACAAACCAGTGAGCGCCACAAAAAACATAGTGAGCGGAATAATAGGAAGGACGATAATATTGGCAATTACGCCTATAATAGAGAGCTTGCCCATCATATATAGAAGGTATGGGGAAATAAATATTTGAGTAGCAAAAGTAGATGCCACTATACCTCGCAATCCCGCTTTTTCTGTAATAAACCATAACCTTTTCCCGACAGGTTCAGACAAGAGTATGAGTCCCAATGTAGCTAGGAATGAAAGCTGAAAAGACGGATCATAAAGCAGAATCAGAGGATTCTCTATGAGCATAATAGCGGCGGCTAGGAATAGAGCCTTGCCCACTCTGTAATCCCTGCGCAACAAGGTTGCCATGAGGGCAATAAGAGCCATGATGCAAGATCTCACTACAGTCGCCCCACCGCCAACCATTATTCCGAATGCTAATAGCCCTATTCCACCCACGATAATCCCAGTTACGCGAGGCAGAAACGAAAGCAATCTTCTTACAGAATCCGCGACTATGGTTATATTATATCCAGATAAGACTATAATATGTATAAGTCCGACTATTCTAAAATCATTTAGAAGATCTTTTCCCAAAGCGCTTTTCTCCCCCACCACCAGTCCTCCAGCTAGAGCGGCATGAGGCTCACCAAGAGTCTTTTTTATATTTGCCAAAAACTTTTGTTTTATTTTGAATAGATTTTTATAAATAAAATTGCCGGCATCATTTCCCAATATCTCAATTTTTGGTTTTTTCATTTCAAAATATATGCCGTCTTTGAGCAGAAAGTTTATATAATCAAAAGTCCTTCCGCCGTCGCTTTTGAAATTAAAAGGCGTGGACAACTTGCCAGATAGTTGAAGTTTTTGACCATATTCATATTCGACATATCTATCACTTTGTACTCTTATATATATCTTTGTATTATCTTCATTTATTTTTTCAGTTTTCAGGGTAAATGTTTTTGTAAAATCTTTTATAAGTGGCTCATCAGATATTATCCCTGTAACTTCCATCACTTGTCCCGCATATTTTTCCAACAGATTCTCCCGATCATTTTGGAAAGCAAAATAAGCTCTTATACATATAGTAATAAGTAATATTGATATGACTATAATATTGAATTTTTTATACTCCACCCCCTAACCCTATCAAACCGAGATTAAATCCTGATAAAATTTTGATAAAAAAGTTATTAAATTTTGAGCACTTTTTGAGCACTTTTTAATAAGTTTTTAATGTGGTTTGTGGTCTAATTTGATAAAATACCCCGAAATAGGCCCTTTATACAGATTTGTAGGCATATTATCCGCAAAACTGGTGGCTATCTCATCGCATCTGTTATTTAACCCATTATCAGAATGTCCTCTTATATGTTTCCAGACTATTTTTTGCCCCCTAGTCGCTTCTAGAAGATTTTCCCAGAGATCACGGTTTATCACCTCCTTTTTCTGTGAATTTTTCCAACCATTTCTTTGCCAACCATTTATCCATTCCTTCATTCCCTTTACCACATATTCTGAATCAGAATTTATAGTTACTTCGGCATCAACCGGAATTTCTCGCAGGGCTTCTATGGCGGCTTTTAATTCCATTCTATTATTTGTCGTATTATCTTCTCTGCCTCCGATTTCTTCTACATTATTTTCATTTATTATTATGGCTCCCCAGCCTCCTGGACCAGGATTGCCCCTAGAAGATCCATCAGTAAAAATAGTAATTTTCATGGACTATAGTATATCAACAATACGTAACCTGAGCTCTATCTTCCCCCCAAACATAGACTTCTCCATATTGGCTATGAGATCTATAGCCTTGCCGATAGCTGGCGGCTTTTCAAAACTCTCTTCATCCATAAAAAACCCTATAGCCTTCACAGGCATCCCATTTTCTTTTTTAAAAGCCAACTCCAAATGATTTTTCTCTTTTCCAAACTGTTTTATGCCGGATATTTTTATATTTTTGAAAATAAAAAGAGGTTTGGGATTGCCAGTGCCAAAGGGCGCCATCTTTTCTATTTCTTCATATTTATCCCAGTTCACCTCATCCAATGTAATTTCCATATCTATGTATTCAGGTTCTGCAACTTTATGTTCTTGTAGTAACAGGTCAAAAGCAGTATTCAAATGATCATCTAGAAAATGTACGGCTTCATTTGATATTGCGAAACCGCCCGAAGCGGAGTGCCCGCCATACTGAATCATCACTCCAGTAGAAACTTTGTGCATAATCTCCACCACACTCACTGTTCCGCTAGAACGGCATGAGCCCTTTATCACTCCATCGCCGTCACGACCCCATAGAAATGCCGGTTTGCCATATTCCTCCGCGCAAGTATTGGCCACGAGTCCCAGAAGCGACGGCCGCCAATCTGGATTTCCAACGACTATAACACTCCTTGGATTTTCTCTATGTCTTTCATTTATGATTTTCTTCACTTCCTTTACCAAAGCGGCCACTATGCCTTTTCTCTCATTATTTATTTTATCAAGATGCCTGGCGTATTTGTGGGCTTCGTCATCACTATCTGTAGCGAGAAGTCTAAAGGCGTCCATAGGCGCTCCCATGCGCGAGGCGGCATTGATGCGAGGTGTCACCATAAAGCTCAAATCATCAGCAGTGAGATGCCTCTGTGGTATTTTCAAAAGATTCAGAAGTCTCATGAGACCTTTTCTGGGACTTTTTCTCAAAACTCTCAACCCGTAGCTGGCAAAAACTCTATTTTCCCCAGTGAGAGGAACCATATCAGAAAGTGTGGCCAGACCGACCATATCTAGAAACCATTTTTCCTGACCATCCCCCATTCCTAGCCTATTGATTTTCAAAATAGCTTGAATAAGTTTGAATCCCACTCCAGATCCACAAAGTATTTTCTCGGGATAGGCGCAATCTTTCTGTTTGTGATTTACGATCGCAAAAGCCTTTGGCAATTCTGCATGAGGCTCATGATGATCGGTTATTATTACATCTATTCCCTTCTTTTGTGCCAAATTTACAGCTTCTATATCGGAAATACCGCAATCAAGAGTAATAATAAGATCAGTTTTATCTTTTGCAAACTCCTCCACAGCCTCTTTATTTAGTCCGAACCCTTCATCATGTCTATGCGGAATATAATTTATAAAATTTGCAAAACCGATTTTCTTAAAAAAATCATGGAAAATCACTCCAGCCGGTATGCCATCGGCGTCATAGTCGCTGTATATGACTATTTTTTCATTATTTTCTATAGCTTTTATTATTCTCTTGGCCGCTTTTTCAGCATCCTTTAACAAAAAGGGATCATGGGTATGATTTTCATAATCGGGATTGAGGAATTTCTGCTTTTCTTTGGCAGTTTTTATGCCACGATAAAAAAGGAGATTATCAATAAAGTCCCCGTTCACCTTCTTGCGGGTTTGATATTTGGGCATGGTAGACATTATAACCCAAAGGGGGTATAAATATGTAAGACAACAATCAACCAAGAAAGATGAAAAAATGAAAAGACATGACATGTTCACCAGGATCCTTAAACAGATTGAGATAGGTAGAAAGAGACAAAAGAAGAGATCGGAAAAAGTGGATGATGGGGAAAGGAAGAGATTGGAAAGTAAATGGAACAAAAGAGAAAAAAGAATCCAAGCTCTCCTCTACAGAGCCAACAAGAACTTCTCTGAACTCTTAGAAGGCCAATCTTTCCGAAGAGCCGTGAGAGAACTCATGAAATACGGTGCAGACGGAAGAATTACCCGTGTTGAACCTGCGCCCAGCAGAAAAACAAGGAAAAAATCTGACAAAAAAATTGACGCCATTAGAACGGGTAAAGGCGACTCTTTTGCAAAAAAGGATTCGGGTGCACTATGGAATTATTTCGCTTGCCAAGCAGGGTGATATGAAAAACCACACTACAGTTGGCATGATAATCAGACTGAGGCATGAGCTTTCATCAGAGATTTATGGAGACCTAGATTCGGCAAAGTTGGAGATCTTTGATGTGCATGAGGATTGGGGCAACAATAACTGGACACCTTGCCAATATTATCATGAAGGAAAGCTCGATCGTGATTTGGCAAAATTATGTACCAAAGAAGAGGCCATGAAGATGGTCGCCGAAGCATTGTGTGAAGCATGCGAAGAAGATTGAAAAACGCAAGCAGTAACCCCCTGCTAATCTCCGCCTAGGGACCTCGCTCCCCTGGCGGATTTTTATTTATATATTTTGTATGTATTGACAATGTGATTACACTTGCTATACTTCCTGTATGTCTACAAACACAACAACAATCCAACTTAGAATAGATAGAAAAACAAAAGAAAAAGCTAGGGATATTTTTGAAAAACTAGGCATGGACCTTTCTTCTGGAATGAAATTATTCCTTTCACAAGTCATAAGAACAAAGTCTATTCCCTTTGTAGCTCGTACTGTAAATGGTTATACTCCAGAATATGAACAGCTATTATTGGAAGAAACTGAACAAGCTCTAAAATTTGGAAAGAGATTTAGCTCAGTGAAAGAATTAATAAAAGATCTTAATAATTAATATGTATGAAATTATCTCCGCTAAAAAATTCAGGAGTTCTTATAAAAAAGTTAGCAGGTCTGGAAATTTTGATTTGGATGAATTTGAAAAAGTATTAGAATTTCTTAGAAAAGGAGAAGGGTTACCGAAAAGGTATTTTGATCATGCACTGAAAGCTAATCTCGGAAATAAGAGAGAATGCCATATTTCTGGAGATATGTTACTTACATATGAAGTGAGAATAGATTACAAGGTGATCGTATTGTCTGATATCGGCAATCATGCCCATGTCTTCGGTTCCTAATTTTTAAAATGTAGTTGACTAAATTTGTAAAGAGAGTATAAATAAAAGCAGACAACAATCAACAAAAGGTTAGATCATGAAAAAGACTAATATCGATGAAATTCTAAAGTATGAAACTTCTGTGTTTACGGCATATCAAGCCCTAAGTGCAGAGCATGAGAAAACAGAGAAAGCTCTCGCAGAAGGTCGCGAGCTAGCCAAAAGATCTTTGAGAAAATTGGAGATCTCCACACTGTTATCCGAAGCACAAAAGAACCTGACAGGCATACTTCGAGCTGGAAGGAAAAATGAGGAGTTTCGCAAATTAGTTGAAAACCTCTTTGTTCATGGAGCATCGACTAAAGGGCACTACAGATTTGATGCGAGAAAAAAAGAGTCGGCTGATCTCATTCTAGAACTCGCTCGTGAAGATGATAAACCAAGGGTGGCCGAAAAGAAAGTGGTGATTATCGCCTTTATCATTGCCAAAAAAGATGTCCATGAAAGAAAAATTGGTCAGGATGTTTCAAGGGCAGAAATAAAAATCATGACTCATGAACATGACTTCAGTCATGGTTCAACATTCTGGAGTGAGTGTGAATTTTATGAAAACGAGCACCTTGATCAAGTACTGAGATCACTGACAAAGCCTGAATCGGCAATCAGAACTTTCGTCAGATTACCCGTAATACCTAAGTATGAGTATTGATTTTTCCAATCTCCGTCTCGGCACTACCGCGTTCCGAGGCGTTTTTTTATTATAAATTTCCCACTATCTTCTCTCTATTCCTCTCAAAATCTTTTTTATCCCCTACCACTTCTTTATTTGGAAAAATCCAGATATGAGCATGCGGAACCTCATCCCCTACAATCTTGCTTAAAATAAAATCAGTATTAAATGCTTTTCTTTGCGCCAAAGAAATTTTTTTCACTATTTCAAAATACTCTCCGACATTTTCGTAATCCCATACCCATCTCACATGCTTCTTCGGAATAACCTGCGTATGTCCTGGAGATTGCGGATTTATGTCCAGAAAAGCTAGAAAATCTGCATCTTCATACACAATATACGCTGGAATTTCTCTATTTATTATTTTGCAAAATATGCAGTTTTTCATATTTCCCTCTCTAGTGCTTCCACTCCCGGCAAGGTGCCGTAGGCCAGAAAATCAAGCATCGCGCCACCGCCAGTGGAGACAAATGTAAATGAATCTTCAAGTTTCAATTCCGCAATAGTTGCCAAAGTATCTCCGCCGCCAACAATAGTTTTTACCCCCTTTTTTGTGGCTAGAGCTAGAAGTCTAGCGAGTTCCAGAGTAGCGTTTTTGTATCCTGCTTCATAAGCTCCTAGGGGCCCGTTCCATAGAACATATTTTGAATTATTTATTTCATTTTTTAGCATTTCTATAGATTTGACCCCAGCGTCCATGATGGCTGTATCTTTTAGGACCGTATCGACTGGTAATAATATTTTTTCATTATTTATAAACCTGCTTAGATCAGGCTGTATGTCAGAGATCAGAGATTTTCCAATATTTATTCCTTTTTCTTTAAAAAAATCATTGGCCAAAGCTCCGCCTATGAATATTTTATCAGAGAGGGGTAGAAATTTTTCTATTAGGGGTAATTTTGTATCAAATTTTGCCCCACCAAGGATAAAAAGAGAGGGGTGCGACGGATCAAAGGCTGTGCACAGATGCTTTATCTCATCTTCAAACTGCAATCCAGCGTAGCTTGGCAGGAACTCTGTGATAGCGCATACGGAGGCATGCTCTCGATGAGAAACAGCAAAAGCTTCATTTATATAAATGTCGCCCAACGAAGCCAGTTCACGCGCAAACTTTTTATCATTTTTCTTTTCACCTTCGTATTCTCTCAGATTTTCTAGTAGAATCACCCGAGTATTATTTCCTAGCGTTTTTTTATAATTTTTCTCAAAATAGCAATCTATCCCGAGCTTTTTCAGATGCTCTGCCACTGGTCTTAAAGTAGGATTTTCTTTTGTCTCAATATGACTTATGAGTATTATCTGCGCGCCTTTTTCATAAAGATGATTTATAAGAGGCAATGTTTTTCTTATTCTAAAGTCCTCTACAACATGCCCATCTACTACCGGCACATTGAAATCTACTCTAACTAGGGCTTTGACTCCTTCGAGATTTTTTATTTCATTTACACTTTTCATAAAACATCAACTGCTTTTAATAATTCTACAAAGCCGGATGAGTTTACGCTCTCCCTTCCGACCAGAAGACCATCTACTTCTCCTTTCATTATGATATCTCCGGCATTTCTGAAGTTTACAGCACCTCCATACAATACGGGTGTAGCCAGAGCTTCTTCATGTCCATAAATATCAGAAATTACTTTTTTTACAAAAATAGACATTTCCAGAACATTGGCAGGATCCATAGACTCCTTGGCTCCTATGGCCCAGACAGGTTCGTAGGCTATAACAAGTTTTCCCGCGTATTTTCTAGGAACTTTATTCAGAGAATTCTTTATCTGGCTTTTGAGAAAATCCAGATGCGAGCCATCGTCTTTTCTTTCTTTTTCTCCTACACAAAGGACAGCATGTATGCCAAGCTCCACCACAGAGAAAACTTTCTTTGCCACAGTTTCGTCGCTTTCTCCCTGACCTCTTCTCTCCGAATGTCCCACTATGACATATTCCACGCCTAGATCCTTGAGCATTATGGGACTGACTTCTCCCGTAAAAGCTCCTTGCTCTTCGAAAGAAACATCTTGCGCGCCTATAGAAATCGGAGATTGACTGCGTTTGCTTCGCAAAGAAGGTATATAGACATACGGCGGACATAGCACAACCTTTGTATTTTTGAGTTTACCTGTAATATTTTTCGTAGAACGAAAAATGCGGCGCGCTTCGTCCAGAGTAGTAGGATTCATTTTCCAATTGCCTATTATTATCTTTTTTGCCATGAAGGTATTATATTTCAGACCAGCTTACAATACTATAGCCCCCAGAAGGTCCAGATGAGAAAAGAGTGCTAGGCAATCCGCTGTCATAAGTGGCCGTAGCGCTTTGAGTCAAACGTATTTTATAGGCTGTTGCTTCCTTGACATTGACAGTTTGCCCCAGATGTATGAGACCATGACGAGCATAAACTATGAGCGAATTGGAATGTTGACCGAGATCTATGGCTTCCACTGTACCGCCAGTTTCTGCGCTATTATTCTGTGAAATAAGGAAAATAAATGAACCAGCTGTGCCGGAACCGGCAAAGCCAGCCCCTTGGGTAACACTTATTATTCCGCTACCGGCTGTATCTCCAGGATCGTCAGCTATCATAGCCAAGCTTTGCACTCCCAGACTCGATGAAAGTCTTATGGAGGTGCCGTTTTCTATGCTTATATCGCCAGTAACCCATACTGGCCCATCAAGTGTTACCACAATATCGCTTCCTTTTATTTGCAAATCACAAGGAATTTTCTTTGGACCTATATTGACACTGTCACCTATGACATATTTACCACCAGAGCATGTAACAGAGCCTCCGGCGGCCGCATCGCTTTCCCATTCGCTTATCTGGGCGTCAGAAATGGGCATATCCACATCTTCCAGATCGGGACTGTTGGGATATTGTGTGCCTACTACGGTAGAGTTTGTAATGGTCACATAATACGCGTCTTTATCAATATCAACATTGGAAATATTGTGAGCATAGACTGTCCCCGTAGCATGAATGCCAGTTATAAAACCGAATGGACCAGTAGATACAGCATCACCTCTTATGAAATTACCCCCGGAACCTATTATAGGTCCATTGGAAAAAACATTACCAGTAATACTTGAGCTATTTTCCAAGAGAAAGCCCCCTTGTCCAGACTGCATGCCATAATGAAAAGAGATTCCTGTCCCCAAAGCTAGATCGAGCTGTATTTTCCTTTCAAATCCCTTTTCGTCAGAAGTTACCGTGACTTTTTTGCCAGTAGCCGTATTTTCCACTGTTACCAGAGCGCTACTAGAGGCGAAGGTTATGGTCTGGCTAGAACCGATATTCATAGATTTTATTAGACGGTAATAAGCTTCTTCCATAACACTATGCGCTTCCAGAAAAGATTTATTGGAAGACTCAAAAGCTCTTCCGGCATTTATATGAGATGAGAGGGGTTGCGCCACTCCCAGAGTAATGATAAGTGAAATAGCTATGAAAAAAAGCGTATTCAGCAAAATTACATATCCTCCTTTGTATTTTTCTGATTTGATTTTATTCATATGAATTTTTTAAAATAGCCAGACCGGTATATGTCTTTGTGGAAGAAGCGTTTTTTATAACATAAGTAATATCCATCTCAAATCTCACCGCGGAAGAAATCGGCGTGTCTATTTTCTTGAAATAAAGCCTGGTCACATCTACGCCTTGCCCTGTGAGATACTCTGCGGCCCCGCCATTTTTTGATAATGTCACCCTGCCATTATTCAAAGTGATTACATCTGTTTCAGACACGCCAGTAATAGAGATTGTGCCATTATTTAGCAGAGCTGTTTGCCCTTTCCATATTTCTCTGACTATCTGATCGGTCACGGACATTCCTGCTCTATCCGTGCGCGGAATGACTATCGCGTTCCTGTACCATCCATAAACCATATATATGAGCCATGTGATAACAGCTAATAGAACCACAAGCCCCGCTATGTAGATGAGAGTTTCCACCAATGTGAATCCTTTTTGTTTATTTTTAATTATCATAGAGGTTGTGAATGAGCATTTCGGATTGCAAGAAAATATCGGATGGATTTTCATTTTTATAAATAGCTATGGCGACTAGGCGAGTATCGGCGTCCAGCGTTCCTCCCGAAGCAATATTGCTCTGCGCGTCGCGAAAAACCGACTGAAAAATTACCCTGCCTATGAGAGTAGATGTGGCAGATAGAGAAAAAGCGAGTGATGAGAGAGAGTAGTCGTTCCCATCCCAAGTGAGGTAATAGTTAGTATTGAGAGTCTTGGAACTTATTTGTGAAGCCCAGCCCGTATCGCGCAGAATATTTATAGCTTCTTCTATTTCTCCCAGAGCCAGAGAAACTTGGGTTTGTTCGGAAACTATAGCTGTAGTCCGGAAGTACAACTGCCAAGCTCCTGCAATACCCGTAACCACAACAAGAATAATAGCCGACACTATCACAACCTCAAGTATTGAGACGCCTCGTGACATAAGCATCATTGTACCACACTTATACTGCCTAGCGGACCTATGACTATATCTCTTTTCTTTGTACTATCGCTTATTTGCGAGACTGTCACAGTCGCGGTGCTATTGGCAGCTCCAGTGAGGCGCAAGAAAACTATTTTATCATCTGGATCAGCGATAGTGTTTGTTATTGTAAATGCGGTATCTATGGTGTAGACAGTATTACTAGCGTTTCCGGCACTATACGAACCCCCTACAAATGAAATATAATCCCCTGTATTAAACTTTACCCCATGACTCTGGCCATATTTCCCTGAAACGGCGTCGGCTTTTGCTTTTTCTAATGTAAAAGCTATGCCATCGGCTATAGTTTCCAATATTTTTGCCTTCTTAGCGGCGGAAAAATTGATCACGGCGATGGCCGATAGTACGCCGATGATGGCTATGACTATTATTATTTCCAATAAACTAAATCCTTTTTTATTCATTATATTACCATTATATTACATTGACTAGAGAATACATCGGAGCAATCATGGCAAGAGCAAAGAATCCCACCACCACCCCTATGACGACCATGAGGAACGGCTCTATAACCGTGGACATATCCTTTGTCTTTTGATCCACATCTTCTTCGTAGAAAACAGCTACTCCGCCGAGCATTTCCCCTATGCGCCCCGTCTCTTCTCCCACATTTATCATTTCTCCGAGAAAAAGAGGATAGAACTTTTCGTTTTCTGTAAAGATTTTTGAAATGAGATTTCCCTTTTTTATAGCTTCAGCGGCCGAAGCTAAAACTCTTTTATAATAGACATTCTGTATCACTTCCTCGGTTATGCGCACAGATTCTACTACATCTACTCCGGAGTTCAGCAGAGATGAGAGAGTGCGGGCAGTGCGGGCGGCATTGACCTCCTTTATTATATTGCCTATAACAGGAATTTTGAGTACGGCATAATGCAAAACTTCTTTTCCGCTTTTCCTCTTTGACCAAAGAATAACTCCGACTACAATAAGCAATACTGTAGAAAAAACCAAAAATCCATGTTCAACTATCAGGTTGCTTACAAACATCACAAGCCTTGTCGTAGCCGGAAGCTCCACCTTGAGCTCGGTAAATGTCTTCATAAGAGTCGGCACTATATATGTGAGCATAACAATAGCTATGATCACCATGACAGTTAGTATGACAGCGGGATACATCATGGCCCCGCGCACTCTCCTGTGCAGGGCGTATGATTTGTCCATTTGATTACCCACAATTTTGAGCGATTCGGCTATAGTTCCACTCTGCTCTCCAGCAGAGACCATAGCGATAAAAAGGCGGGAGAAAACCTTGGAATGTTCCGACATAGACTCTGAAAGGGACTTTCCTCCGCTTATACTCCCCTGTAGAGAGGAAAGAACCTTTTTTAGCTCTTTATTTTTCGTCTGTCTTTCCATGACCGAGAGAGCGCGAGACATGGCTAGACCGGCAGTGATCATGGCGCCCAGATTTCTGGCAAAGTTTATTTTCTCTTGTGTT
>Ga0209542_10008159_pt1 | contig 19651 bp, 17 predicted proteins | sample RifCSPhighO2_01_FD_184028 | JGI IMG/M metagenome (GOLD analysis project Ga0209542, IMG submission 184028) | Soil microbial communities from Rifle, Colorado - Rifle CSP2_plank highO2_0.1 (SPAdes) (version 2) | ecosystem: Environmental > Terrestrial > Deep subsurface > Rock core/Sediment ...
AAGATTCTCTTCTCCGAGCACCATCTCTCACACGCGGCGAGCGCTTTCTATCCCTCGCCATTCGAGCGCGCGGCGATCATTACAGTCGACGGCGTGGGCGAATGGGCGACCGCGATGATCGCGCTTGGTGAGGGAGGCCGGATTACGAATTTGAAGGAAATGCATTTCCCGCACTCCCTCGGTCTCCTCTACTCTGCGTTCACCTCCTACTGCGGCTTCAAGGTCAACAGCGGCGAATACAAATTGATGGGACTCGCGCCGTACGGGATTTCCGGCGAGCCTGCCCGCGCAGGCAGGCGCGTTGATCAGTACAAAAAAATCATCCTCGAAAAGCTCATCGATCTCAAAGACGACGGATCGCTCTATCTCAATATGGAGTATTTTGATTTTGCGGCTGGCATGCGCACGTGCAATGTAGAAAAATGGGAGGAGCTTTTTGGCCTGCCGCCGCGCAAAGAGGAAGAGCTCTTCGCGCAAGAACATATGGACCTTGCGCTCGCGATCCAAGAGGTCACCAATGAGATCATCCTCCGGCTCGGTAGCACTGCCCGCGAGCTCACCGGCGCAAAGTATCTCGTGATGGCCGGCGGCGTCGCCCTCAATTGCGTGAGCAATTATCAGCTCGAGAAGAGCGGCATCTTTGATGAAATCTGGATCCAGCCGGCTGCGGGGGATGCTGGCGGCGCACTCGGCGCGGCGCTCGTAGCGCACTATATCTACTATGATCAGCCACGTACCGCGGACGGTGATCGCATGCATGGCTCTTACCTCGGCCCTTCGTATTCCGACGAAGAGATTGCTCGCGCTCTTAAAAAAGAAGGCATCCCTTATCAACCGTATGAAAATTTCGACGAACTCTCACGCGATGTCGCTGGGCTTCTTGAAAGCGGCAACGTGGTCGGCTGGTTCCAAGGGCGCATGGAGTGGGGCCCACGCGCGCTCGGCAATCGCAGCATTCTCGCTGATGCGCGAAATCCCGAGATGCAAAAGAAATTGAATCTCAAGATCAAATTCCGCGAAGGTTTCCGGCCTTTTGCGCCATCGGTCCTCGAAGAAGATGCGCAGCAATATTTTGATACCAAGCACGCCTCGCCCTACATGCTCTTTACCGCGCCGGTACAGCAGTCGCGACGAAAGCCGGCAGCCCCAGAGAGCGCGAGCGTACAAGAACGGCTCAACACCCCGCGCTCTGATGTGCCTGCGATAACGCACCTCGATTATTCAGCACGACTGCAGACCGTGGCGCGCAAAACAAATGAGCGATACTGGAAGCTCATCAACGCGTTCAAAGAAAAAACGGGCTACGGGCTACTCGTCAACACCTCATTCAACGTGCGCGGCGAGCCTATCGTCTGCACGCCGGAAGAGGCTGTGCGCTGTTTCCTTGATACCGAGATGGACTACCTCGTCCTTGGAAATATCCTACTCGACAAGCGCGAGCAAAAGCAAACTGAGCGCGCGCTCCCGCGCGCATATGCCAGAGACTAAGGCCGCGTTAATAAATAAGCTCCACAATATTATCGCGGCACAAGGGGCCGTAATCCCAAATAACTGGGAAGTTATTTGTGAACGGCCCCTAAGCTGGTGTAGTATTGGCACCATGCGACGATTTATTCAGCTCGCTGTCGAGTGGCTCATTCGGTCACTCCTTCCCGTTTATGCAATCTCTTGGCTGCTCGCCCTTTCGATCACCGCACTGATCGCGATGGCGAGCGGTCTTGTCGCCGCAAGCATCACATTGATCGGTGCTTTTTTCCTTTTTGAACTTTTGTTACGTCTGCTTCTTTTTGTAGCTTACGGCCGCGAATATCGCTACGCGGTCTTCACCTACTTTTTGGTTGACCATCCGCAATACGGATCGATCCTAAGGAAAAATGCGAAATCAAAAGAACTTTCCTTCCGCATCTTCGATATTTTTCTCTTCCCTCCCAACACCGGACGCGTTATTGATCTGGAGGACAATCTGAAGAAGCGCAACACATTTACGGTCAACGATCTCGGGTTCCGTGGCCGATCGTTCGATCCAAATAAGAAAAGCGCCAAGCTGCACATTTTTTGTCTTGGCGGCTCGACGACTGCCGGACACAGCTTGAACGACGACGAGACGTACCCACATTTTCTTGAGATTGCTTTGCGGGGACGCGGCTTTGATGTGGAGGTCGTCAATGCCGGGACACATGGGTGGAACTCGTACAAAGATTTCCTGCGCTATAAAGATGAGATCTCCGGCTACGGCGCCGACGTTATATTGCTGCATCAGGGATGGAACGAGGAATTTCTCTGGAGCTCGCTCTCGCTCGGCAAAAAGTGGCGGGCAAAAGCGGTGCGTAATGTGCGCGAAGAACACATGCTCTACTCTCCCCCCAATCGCCTCCTTTCAAGTGAGCTCTTCATCACCAAATTCCTCGCGATACAGGCAGCGCTCAAAAAGTTCGTCTTCAAGCGCAATATGAGTTTTCAAAATCCGAGGCGTTGGGGAGTCCTCTTGCGTCGCGAATACATTCGCGCATGGCTCGACAACATGCTCGAAACTGCTCGCGTAGCGAAGGAGCATAACGCGCTCGTCTATGCGATCGATTATCCCGGACTCGTATCGAAAGACGACTCAAAGCACAATCGAGAAACATACGTCCAAGGCTCGCGTTTGACGCCACTTTTTGCCGACTACCAAGCCACTTCGAAAGCGCGTATATCGGAGGCGCTTACGCTCGTATCATCAGCAATTCCGCTTGTACGAGCGGACGAAGATTTTTCGACTGCAGAGGGCAGCGAGCGATTGCCGCTCTTTTTGGATGAGATCCATTTGTCGGGCGTTGGCAACGAAAGGTTAGCGAATGCTATTGCGGCGCGGCTTGCAGCTGATCCCGATTTTCAGGCGCGCTACAAAAACAGTTCGAAGAAGAGTAACGTCAATATGTCTGATGCATCGACAAAAGAAATATTGGATGCTGCCGGCAAAAACAGCTACCGCATTGAGCGTTTCGTAACAGAGCGCATCGAATCACTCGAGGGCAAACGCGTGGATACTAGTGACATTCCTACCGAACGCTACACGACCTTTTAAAGCCCCGCGGCTGCGAGCATCGCTTTTGCAATATTGGTACCAGCACGTCCGAGTTCTGGTGCCTGCTCTGTCACAATCCTTTTCCTTCCTTCGCGGTCGAGCGAACGGTCTTTGAGATAGGCATTCAGCGCATCGATGAGTTCCTGCTCCGATCGTGCGAGCCGTAGTCCCCCTGTTTTTAGCACCTTGTGCAGATGATCGCGCGCGAAAATGCTCTTCTCAAATTTCCAATTGGTTTCCGGCAGATCGCCACCAAAAGCCAGTCCGATGACCGGCGTATCAAAGCACGCGGCGTCGAGAATCATAGTGGAGCCGCAATTCACGATGACATCGCTGTACTTGAGGGTTGCAGAGAGTTCTCGCACATCGTCCGTCGTAAATTTCCAGTCGGCTTTCCACGTATTTGAAGTGTCGCGGACCGGCCGACCCGGTTCGTCGATTATTACGTGTGGGAACATTTTCTCGAGCACCACCTTTTCATCCGGATATGCCGGATGCATGCGCACCAAAAGTTGCGCGGGGACGTCGAGCTTTTCGCGAACAATGCGCTCCATCATGGCAATGTTTTCCCGCTCGTGCGGCACGAGCCAGAGGCCAATAGTCGAATACGTCACCAGCTTCTTTCCCTCATCGATGTGCAGATGCTCATACAACTGCTGTTTCGAAAGCGGAAATTTCGGATCGACGTACCAATCGAATTGCGGCACGCCTACGACAGATATTGATTCAGCGGGATACCCGTGGAGCTGTATCGCCTCATCCTTGACGACGTCGTTGTGCACGATGAGCCGATCAGGTGGAACCAATATTGCATCTTTACTGGTGAGATTATCCCAACTCTTGATCATCCCGAGGGTCGGAATGCCGTACCGCTTTGCCGCGCGCAGAAGCCGCACGTCATCTACCGCGTATATCGTAGTCGCGAATATGAGATCGGGGCGATACTGCGCGATGAGATCATCAAAAATGCTGTGAGCGAAAACCGGGGCAAGTACTTTCTTGATAAGCGATCGGAAGAGATAGATGTGGCCCAATAACCACATCAGTCGTGCAAACGCAAATCGCACAGGTGGCAAGCGACCGGTGCCATCTAATCCCTTTTCCTGTATTCGAAGTGCGGATGTAGTCGGTATTGTATTGCGGGCGATAAAGAGGGCCGCCGATTCGAGGCGTGAAGCATACCTTTGCGGGCGGGCGACGAAAGTGAGCGCTGGATGACCATAGTCACGGACGTACTCGTCGAGCTTCGACTGCGGCACGGAAACGACAATCCGCACGGAGTCTTGCATGCGTGCGGCCTCTTGCAAAAACTGCGGCATGAAAATGTTTTTTGCAACCGCCGCATCAAATACGTTGATCAGAATCGTTTTCATAACAAAGCGACTATACCACGGAGAAAATGGTTCGGGTCTCCTGCGCGAGGCAGGAGACCCTTTGATTGTGCTACAAGAACAATGTCGAGACGGCTTGATCTTCCCAGCCCGGCTTGCGCAGTTTCTCGAGCCTTCGGTCGCAGTCTTCGACGGTACCATCCACATGGACGTGAAAAACACCTCCCGGGTCTAGCACGTCGAAATCGAAATAGGTTCTGCCCGTGCGTTCGACGCGTAGGCCGTAACTCTGGAATATCCTGACGTGCCCCTCGAATCCCTGTTGCTCTATCCAGTGCCGAAGATAGGCAGCTGCCTGCCGCAGAGTCGTAATAGGCGGCTCGAGCGAAACCTCTGCAGGCGAAGTCCGCTGCGCGAGCATCGCTTTTGCATAGACTTCTTTCGCCTCTTCCGCGACCGCCGGATTTACGACGAGCTTGTCTATCCACGTGGGGACAGAGTCATGGATCATTATCGCGCGCTCGCCACCGGCGACATGATCACTCATGGCTTGCACGAGCATCACAACGATGCCGCCCGCCGAAAACGTCCTGTTTTCGAACTCGGCGATACTCGCATAGATTGCGCGCAAAGTATCGTCTTCAATGCCCGTGGTGAGGGCCGTGGTGATTGCCTGCGCATCTGGCAGAGTCGTGGTTTCCATCGCAAACCTCTTGAACTCCAAAGTGGGCGTTTAACCCAAAAATTTATACCACATTTTTTCACTCTTGGAAACTTCACTCCTCGTACCGCGTTTACGCCACTCCCTCGCTCCTCTATACTATGCAAATGCTAGAAAGCGTAACGAAATGCCGCGTCTGTGGAAGCGCCGAACTTACGCCTTTTTTTGACCTCGGCGAGCAACCGTTTGCAAATGCGCTTCTCAAAGAGTCGTCCGCAAAAGACCCTACCTATCCCCTCGCGCTTATGTACTGCAAAGAGTGCGCGCTGGTCCAACTCACGCATCGCGCTGACGAAGAAGATCTTTTTTCGATGTATGTCTGGGTTACGGGGACATCGAAAAAAATCCACGAGTTTGCACCTATCTTTCGCGATCGTCTCATCGAGCGTACAAAAGATCCAAAACAAGGGTATGTGCTTGAAATAGCAAGCAACGATGGGACGCTCCTCAAGCCGTTTAAAGAAGCGGGCTACGAGGTCCTCGGTGTTGATCCCGCACAAAATATCGCGGAGATGGCGATACAAGCAGGTATCTCGACTCGCGCCGACTTTTGGGGAGCGGAAACGGCAAAAAGATTAGTCGCCGAAAAAGGTCCAGCGCGCATTCTGTTTGCGCGCAACGTATTGCCACATGTAAGCGATCAGCGAGATTTCGTCGAAGGACTTGCTCATGCGCTCGATGAGGAGGGCACGCTCGCGATCGAAGTACATTATGCGGGCGTCATTTTGCGCGAGCTCCACTATGATTCGATGTATCATGAGCATCACTGCTACTTCTCTCTCAAGAGTCTTGAGCGATTACTCGCCGATTTCGGTTTATACGCCTTCGACGTGGAGAAGAGTCCCGTTTCGGGCGGTTCAATTATTCTGTATGTGAAAAAAGCCAAAGGCGGTGAGAGCAAGGATCTCCAAGCGCTCCGCGAGCGCGAGGAGCGAGAACAGGTGAACGAGTTGGTCTCGTGGACACAATTCGCCAAACGCTCGTATGCGCATCGCGATGAGTTTCGTCGTCTTCTTGAAGAGGAAACGGCAAAGGGTACGCGTGTATGCGGATGGGGTTCCTCTGCTCGTGCCTCTACCCTTCTCAACTTCTGTGAAATTACAGAAAAGGAAATCACGCTCATTGCCGACAAAAACAGAATGAAGCAAGGACTCTATACAGCGGGCTCACATATTCCAATCGTCTCGGTCGAAGAGATGCTCGCGCAGAAACCTGGCCTTGTTTGTATTTTGGCGTGGAATTTTAAAGACGAGATCGTCGCAGAGTTGCGCGAAAAAGGATTTGGAGGCAGAGTGCTCGTACCCTTCCCCGATCCGCCATCTCTAATGCCATGATCATCGTTCGAGCGCCCCTTCGCATCAGCTTCGTCGGCGGAGGTACCGACCTTGCCGCCTTCTACAAAAAGTCCCCCGGACGCGTCCTGTCCGCTGCGATAGATAAATACGTATACGTGACTATCACACGTACACCCGGCAAAAGCATATCGGTCCGGTACTCGACGGCTGAGTATGTCGACCACCCCAAAAAACTTGAACATCACCGTGTACGTGAGGCCCTCCTTGATCTCAACATTCTCGACTCGATCGAGATCTCCAGCTTTTCGCAATTGCCCGGACAAACGGGACTCGGCTCTTCGTCAGCTTTTTCGGTCGCACTCATTAAGGGACTCAATGCGCTCCTGGGGAAAAAGCTCGGTGCCGCCGTCTGTGCCGAAGAGGCATCACGATTGGAGATCGATCTCGTAGGTGATCCCATCGGGAAACAAGATCAGTACGCTTCTGCTCACGGTGGCCTCAATATTTTGCAATTTAATCAAGATGAGAGTGTCGATGTAGAGCCAATTCTCCTCGACTATCAGCACAAACTCGAATTGGAAGATCACTTACTCCTCTTTTTTACCGGGATTACGCGCAGTGCCACTTCTGTCCTTACGGAGCAGCGCAAAAAGACAAAGAGCGGCGTGAATGTGGAGACGCTGAAGAAAATGGCCGGCTCGGTGCATGATTTTGCCGAAAATTTGCGTGCACGTGAGTACGAGCAACTCGGCGCGATGCTCCATGCAGGATGGCAGCATAAAAAGACCCTCGCGTCCAACGTTTCGAATCCCGGCATTGACGCACTCTACGACACGGCGCGGAGGAAAGGCGCTTGGGGCGGGAAACTATTGGGTGCCGGTGGCGGTGGCTGTCTTTTATTTTTTGTTGCTCCACAAAAACGAGCGGCCGTAGAGGGTGCGCTTGAAAGGTTCGCGCGCGCGCAGAATCTTGAGGATGCCGCGGTGATTCCCTTTTCATTCGTGCAAAATGGCGTAGAAATTATTCACGAGCAATGATCGGTATGTTGTTTAGATTAAATCATTTCGTGTGAAGGGGTATGGAACCATTCATCAAAGAATTCCGCAAAGATGTCTCCGACGCGCTCGAGCGCGTTTCCGTACGTGAAATAGAAAAAGCGCTGGGAATACTGCAAGCGGTTTATGAGCGCAATGGTCGTATTTATGTGTTCGGGAATGGAGGCTCCTTGGCGCTTGCAACGCACTTCGTTGCTGATCTCAATAAGACGGTATTCAGTCATCACCTCGACAAACACAAGCGCCGCTTTCAAGCGATACGCCTTCCCTCTACAGAAAGCGAGATTACGGCGTGGGCCAACGACGTCGGCTACGACATGATCTTTGCAGGCCCGCTGCAAAATTATTTGCAGGATTCCGACGCGATCATAGCGATCTCGAGCTCAGGCAATTCACCCAATATCATCAAGGCCGTCGATCTCGCTAAGCGCCAACACGTGCCAGTCATTGGGTTTTCAGGATTCGACGGTGGTAAGCTCAACAAATTGGCTGACGCGAAGATCTTGGTGCCAACGGAGAAGGGTGCGTACGAAGTCGTGGAGAGCGTCCATGCTGCGCTCCTTCACATGATGGTGAAATATTTTAAAAACGCTTTTGATTACATGGTGGAGACAGGTAAGATCAAATAACATGCGCATTCTCGTAACCGGTAATCGTGGATACATAGGATCGGTGCTCGCCCCGATGCTTCAAGAACGCAGGCACGAAGTTGTCGGGCTCGACACTGGCTACTACGACGACAGCACGCTGCCGCCCGTACCGGAACCTGTCAGACAGATAGTGAAAGATGTGCGCGACATCGAAGCAGAGGATCTCGCAGGCATCGAGGCTGTCATTCATCTTGCGGCGCTCTCCAACGACCCACTCGGCGAACTCGCACCCGGGCTTACCGAGGCCATCAACCGCGATGCCAGTATCACACTTGGCCAACTCGCGAAAACCGCAGGCGTGAACCGATTTGTGTACGCATCATCGCAAAGCATGTATGGCGCCTCCGACACCGAAGTTGAAATTGATGAAACGACTGGCAACGCCCAAAACGCAATAACCTCATACGCGCGCACCAAGTGGGAGGCCGAAGTCGCACTCAAGGAATTAAACGGTGACGCGTTCACAGTGGTCTGTATGCGCCCCTCGACCGTCTTTGGCGCCTCTCCGCGACTGCGGAGCGATATCGTCTTCAACAACTTCGTCGGCTGCGCCTATACAACGGGCAAGATCGAAATAAAAAGCGACGGCACGCCATGGCGCCCGGTCGTGCACGTGCAAGACGTATCCAATGCTTTTATCGCCGCGCTTGAGGCGCCGCGAGAGCTTGTGAACGGCGAGTCCTTCAACGTCGGCATCGAGAGCGGCAACTACACCGTGCGCGACTTGGCGGAAGCCGCCGCCCGCGCCGTGCCTGGCTGCGAGCTCGCCTTCACCGGCGAGTATAAAGACAATCGCAGCTACCGCGTCTCGTTCAAAAAAATCCTCTCGACGCTCAAAGATTATTACAAGCCGCAGTGGGATCTCGATAAGGGCGGCAAAGAGCTCGTCGAATTCTATAAAACAATCAATTTCACCGAAGAAATGTTCCGCGGCCGCGACACTGTACGGTTGAAAGCGATTTCGCATCTCCAGGAGAATGGCACTCTTACGAACGATCTGCGATGGAAAAAATAACGAAAAAAGTGACTCAAGCGGTCATCTTAGCAGGTGGCAAAGGCATGCGGCTCATGTCGCTTACAGCGGACCGACCCAAACCGATGGTCGAGATACATGGTCGGCCGTTTTTGAAATATCTTCTCGACCTCCTCAAAGAGAATGGCATCGAACGCGTCCTCGTTCTCACCGGCCACATGGGGGAGAGAATCGTTGAGCACTTCGGCGATGGCTCAAAATTTGGCATAGAGATTACGTACAATGATTCCCCTGCCGATGATGAGACGGGTACGCGGCTCGTCAAAGCTCGTGAAAAGCTCGACGACGAGTTTCTTCTCCTCTACTGCGACAACTACTGGCCCCTGAAGCTCGAAAAGCTTCTCGCTTTTCATAATGATCACAAGGCCAAAGGCACGATGGTCGTCTATTCCAACAAAGACAAGTACTCGCGCGAAAACGTGCGCGTGAATGCCGAGGGGTTCGTCGAGCTCTACGACAAGTCGCGCACGGCAGAAGGATTAAACGGCATCGATGTGGGCTTTTTTATTTTGAAGAAAAATGCGCTCGATCTCTTACCTGCCGGAAATCCCTCATTCGAAAAGGAAGTGTTGCCGCAGCTCGCAGCAAAAGGCACGCTCACTGGATTCCTTACTGATCATCGTTACTACACGATCGGCTCTCTCGAGCGATTTGAGCAAGCGGTCAAATTTTTAAAACCAAGAAAGATAGCGCTGGTCGATCGAGATGGAACGATCAATAAAAAAGCGCCGCGCGGTGAATATGTAAAAAATTGGAGTGAATTCAAATTCTTGCCGGGCGCGATAGAGGGACTTTCGAAACTTACCAAAAAAGGATATGAGATTTATATCATCACCAATCAACCGGGACTTGCGCGGCGCGTGCTAACCGAAACTGACCTTTCCGATATCCACACGCGTATGCTCGCTGAATTACAAAAGCGCGGTGTCGAGATTAGCGGCATCTACTATTGTCCACACAATTGGGACGAGGGATGCGAGTGCCGAAAGCCACGACCGGGCATGCTCTTTCAGGCAGCACGCGAGCATCGCTTTGATCTCACCAAAGCAGTGTTTATCGGCGACGATGAACGTGACGGAGAAGCCGCCGTCGCGGCGGATGTACCGTTTATCCTTGTATCTCACGATAGAGGAATAGTTGCGGCGATCGACAAACTCACATAAGCGATGATATTGTTAGCCCATGATTTTTCACCCAACCAAGATTTCAGGTGTTTTTGAGGTTGAAATCGAGCGCAAAGAAGATGATCGCGGATACTTCGCGCGCACATTTTGCGAGACCGAGCTGCGAGAAAAGGCAGGCATCGAATTCCGCTCTGTGCAGGCAAATCTATCCTTGAGTAAAAAGAAAGGGACCGTGCGCGGCATGCACTACCAAAAGGCGCCGCACTGGGAAGCAAAATTGATCACCTGCCTCCAAGGTGCGATTTACTATCTTGCTGCGGATTTACGTCCTGACTCCCCCACGCACAAGGAGTGGGTTGCGGTAGAGCTCACATCTCTGAAAAGAAATATGATTCTTATTCCCCAAGGATGTGCCGGCGGCTCCCAGACCCTGACGGACGATTGCGAAATTCTCTATTTTATGTCGGATATCTATTACCCCGATCTTGCTGCAGGCATAAGTATCAAAGATCCGCAGTTTAATTTTGCGTGGCCATTGGGAGAGCCGACGGTGATTTCAGAAAGAGACCTGGCACTTCCGCACTACAGCGGCTGATCTCCTGCATGGCTAAGAAAAAAATAATCATCACCGGCTCTCTGGGCTACGTGGGCAGTGTACTTGCTCCATACCTTCTGGAGCGCGGCTATGAAGTGCGTGGATTCGATACGGGTTTTTTCAAGGATGCTCTCCTCTACCCCGCGCCACCGTACGATACTGTCATTAAAGATGCTCGCGATATCACAAAGGGCGACCTCAAGGGATTCGACGCGCTTGTGCACCTTGCCGCGATCTCCAACGACCCATTCGGATCCATGAGCGAAGAAGAGGTGTATGGCCCGACCCGAGGCTATGCGAATGCACTTGCATCGTCTTGCAAAGAATTGGACATGGATTTTATTTTTGCTTCGAGCTGCTCCGTCTATGGAGCGGGAACGGGCAAGTTGACCGATGAGGACGGACCAGTTGCTCCGCTCACGCCGTATTCTAGAAACAAGCTCGCAATCGAGAAGGACCTTGCCGGCCTCGCCGATGATTCCTTTTCACCGATCGCACTTCGATTCGCGACCGCATACGGTCTCTCGCCTCGGCTGCGCCTCGATCTCGTGATCAACATGCTCATCGGCATGGCTGTTGCAAAGCATTCCGTCGTACTCAATTCTGACGGCACCGCGTGGCGCCCGTTTATCCATCTGGAAGATATGGCGCGAGCGATCGAAGCCGCACTGGAGCGGCCACGCTCGAGTGGTCTTACGATTTTGAATGCCGGACAAACGGAAGAAAATTTCCAAATACGCGATATCGCACAACAGATCGTCGGTGCCATGCCGGGAACAACAGTTTCTCTACTCTCGGAGTCAAAGGATGTGCTCGGCGAAACATCCGAATTGGTGCGCGATCGCAAGGTGGATGGTCAAGACGCGCGAACATATCGCGTGTCTTTCGAGCGTATACGAACCGCGCTGCCTACATGTACACCGCAACATACGGTTGAGAAAAGCATACCGGAGATTGCCGAGAAATTAATTGAAATGGGTTTTTCAGAGAAAGACTTCGCACGAAGTGATTTCTATCGACTTCAAAAAATGGAGCAGCTCTTTCGCGATGGACGCATCGACAGAAACTTTCGCTGGATAAAAAACTGAATAAGCCGGGGTCGCGATAAGACTTGCCTAAGCGGCGATTTTTTTTATATGTTTTGCGATGTCTGTGGCGGTAAGGCCATACCACCCCTCGAGCCACGCGACATTGCCGGTCGTTTTGCCGTAATCCTCCTTCGGAGCGATGGAGACAAGGGCCTTTGGCACGATGCCGTTCTCCATGACCCATTGACACAGAGAATTGTAGAGACCCGAATTAAAATTGTTCTCGACGACGATGATCTGCGGATACGCTGTAAAGAGCTTCTTCAGGAGCGCGCTATCAAGCGGCTTGATGCGATCCATCGCAAAGACCGAAGTCTTGCCCGACAACATTTTCACCGCCTCGAGCGAATTGAGGAGCATCTTGCCGTGAGTGATCACCAGTACCTTGGCCCGCTTTTCTTCTATCGCGAAACGATTTGGCTTTGGCGGAGCTATAGAGTCCGAATACTCACTCTTGCCGATGCGCATGTACGCCGGATGGCTCTGCTTGAGGATCTCGTCAAAGCTCGCGTGCATGCTCTCAATGCTACTCGGTGAATAGATCTGAATGTTGGGAAGCGGTTTCAGGCAGCCGATGTCATCCACCGCGTAGTGCGTGGCCCAGAGCGCGCCGTTGTCGAAGCCGGCGGAAGTCCCTAGCAAGATGGCCGGATAATCGTGGAGACACAGATCGTTGCGGGTTTGTTCGAGAGCACGGTGCACGAGGAAGTTGGAGATGGCATAGCAAATGGGCCGGTAGCCGGCGTTCACGAGCCCCGCCGCAATGCCGATGAGATTCTGCTCCGCGATGCCAACGTTCATCGAGCGGTCCGGAAATTCATTAAAGACGGGCTCAACGAGATTGAAACCTGTGTCCCCCATGAGGAAAAAGAGGCTTTGATCTTTTCGCATTTCTCCGGGCAGACGCTTGAAAAGAATGTTCCGCATATTAGGAGGCGAGTTCCGCTTTTGCCCTCTCGTAATCTTCGCCCTGCGGCGCGCGATAGTGCCAGATGTTGTTGTTCTCCATGAACGAAATGCCCTTGCCCTTGATGGTGTGACAAACAACGGCCGTTGGTCGCGCGCTGCCCTTTGCTTTTGCGATGGTGCCCATGATTGCCGCCTCATCGTGCCCATTCACTTCTGATGCATTCCAATTGAAGCTCTCAAATTTATCTTTAATAGGATTCACGTCGCAGCAATCGTCTACCTTGCCGAACTGACTCAAATGATTCTGATCAACGAAGGTCATGAGGCTGCCCATTTTCAAATGCCCTGCGAGCATGATGGCCTCCCAATTCGAACCCTCGTGAAGTTCGCCGTCGCCCGTGATAACGAAGACGCGCGCATCGGATTTTTTTGACCTCAACCCTATGGCCGCGCCGAGCGCTACAGGCAGACCGTGGCCAAGCGCACCGGTGGAATGTTCCACATGCGGGGCATGGTGGCTGGCGTGTCCCGCAAGAACAGTACCGTTCTTGAAGTACGTTTTTATCTCCTTGTCCGTGATGAGCCCGTGATGATAAAGCACGGCATACAGACCAGCGGTAGCGTGACCTTTGCTTAAAAAGACGCGGTCGCGCAGCGGATCGCCGGCTTTTATTTTCTTGACGTCGATGCCCTTGTATATCGCGTTGCCTATCTCCACCATGGAGAGCGCCGAGCCGATGTGCGCCGCTCCCGACGCTTGCACCATGTCTACTAGACAGCGGCGAATGTCTTTGTTGGGTGTCGCGTTCATATGCCCATCGCGCGCGCGAAATCAGCGTTTGTGCTCATACAGAGTCTCTAATAATACCGGCTTTTGCTCGTATTTCCAAGGACATCGATACAGGATACAATGCGATATTGCCAATTTCGAAAGCTCGCCCCCTGTGCTACGCTGCCTGCATGCAGATTAATACTGAGCGGAACGTCATCATTCTTCAGGATGGAAAAGAGATTCCTTTGTACTCCAAAGAGGGTTTCCGACTCGTGTCAGAGGTGTGGCTCAAAGTCGGGTGGGATCAAAAGTATCTCTATGGCTTCACGTGGTTTGGCCGACCGATCATTCAAATTCCAGATGACATGGTGCGCCTTCAAGAAGTGATATATCGTTTGAAGCCGGATGTGGTGATCGAAACAGGCATTGCGCATGGCGGTGGCCTCGTCTTTTATGCCTCCCTCCTCAAGGCAATGGGCAAGGGCAAGGTTATCGGCGTTGATATTGAAATTCGTCCGCACAATCGAAAAGCGCTTGAGGCGCATGAACTTTTTCCACTCATTACGCTCATCGAAAATGATTCAGCCGCTCCCGAAACAATCCAAGAGATGCAAGCTCTTATACCCAAAGGCGCAACCACGCTCATCATCCTTGATTCAGACCACACGCATGCGCATGTCTTAAAAGAACTGCAAGCGTATGCGCCACTCGTTTCGGTCGGTTCATACATTATTGCAACAGACGGATCGATGGAGTTTCTAACGGATTCGCCACGCGCAAAAAAACAGTACCCGAAGGTCGGAGAATGGGGTTGGGATAATCCCAAAAAAGCCGCGCTCGATTTTGTCGCTGAAAATTCCGATTTCATTATCGAAGATCCAACGTTCCCTTTCAATGAGGGAGAGATTGATTTCCGCGTCACGCACTGGCCGGGGGCTTTCGTTAAACGCGTGCGGTAACCATGAAAGTATTTGTGACCGGCGCATCTGGATTTGTCGGCTCCGCCGTGGTGCGAGAGCTGGGGAAGCGCGGGCATCGCGTATACACGCTTAAAAGCAGGCTTGAAAATATTGCCGCAGTCGAGCGTGAACTGAGACGCGCGAAGCCCGACGTCGTTATGCATCTTGCATGGTCGGGACTTCCCGACGTCTCCGACAGGCCAAGTATGGCTAATCTGATCAATAGTGCACGTTTATTTCATCTCGTATATAGCCTTGGCATCCGGAAGCTAGTAGCTGTCGGAAGCTGCTGGGAATACGACGATGCAATTCCTACCGATCATCGGATGTTTGTCGCGGTCAAGAAATCGCTTCGGCTTCTGGGGGAAGCACTCGCAAAAGAAACAGGTGGGCAATTTATTTGGAGCGTCCTCTTTTTCGTCTATGGCGCCGGTAAAAAGAGTGTCTCACTCATACCTTCGCTCATCCGGTCAGCACAGACAGGAAACATACCGATGCCAAAAAACCCGAATGCATGGCACGATTTCGTATATCTCGACGATGTCGCGCGGGCACTCGTTGTGCTGGCAACGAAAAAAAAGACGGAGAGCGGCTCGTATGATGTCGGATCCGGCCACCTCACGCGCACAGGCGATATCGCGCGCATGATCGCGCGCATGGTCGGCGTTCCTGCGCCACAACTAAAAAAAGGATCAAAAAAAGGTCGACGAGCAGATATTCGTACATTGCGAAAGATGGACTGGTCGCCGCGAACGGGCATACCAGAGGGTCTCCAGCACGTGTTGAAAGAACTATGAAAACGTTCACATTGCTGATACCGACTTATGGGCGACCGGCCCTCTTGCGACGACTTCTCACATACTATGCTGAAGCTCATTTTCCCGATCGGATTATTGTCGCTGACTCAAGCACTCGCGACATAACAGACGAGAACAGAGACACCACTTCGGGCTATCCCGAACTGCATATCATTCACCGCACATTCGACCCTTCAATAGAGATTTATCAGAAGATGACTGAAGTCTTGCGTTCCATTGACAGTGATGCAATCGGTTTGTGTTCCGATGACGATTTTATTGCCGCGGCCGCTCCTGCACGGGCCGTTCGATTCTTGGGCCAACACGAAGACTATATCGCGGTACAGGGTCGATCTTTCATCGCAGATACATCTCGTATCCGCATCCCACTCTCTGCATTTCCGCAACGACCTGTTCGATCAAACACAGCAACAGATCGTCTGCAATCGTACTTTCAAGATCCGACAGCAAATTTTTATGCGATATATCGCACGACTGTATTCAGACATACTCTTGATCGCATCATGCGCTTTCGGACAGACAATACACGTTTCGAAGAACTCGCCTTTTCATGTCTCGGCGCTATAGAGGGAAATATTATGGTGCTGAATGCACTTCACCTTGTTCGTCAGTCATCGAGAAATCGGGTTGATTCCGGATCAAAGCAAACAGGCGGCTGGCCGCATGTCGTTCGAAGTACATCATTCCCGAAGAACAAACAACTCTTTATGGAAATGCTCTCCGAAGCCCTCGTAGAGCACGGCACAGAAAAAAGTGCAGCGAGGAGACTTATCGTGGATCATTTCGAATCATACCTCGAGGAAAAATTACACCCCTCTTACGCTCGTGAGCCTCGTTCGATACAGGAACGAGCGATTGCAATGATGCTGTCTCCGAATCAAGGGCGCTTACCTCTCCTGCGCCGCGGTGTCGCTGCCATTATGCGTGGCTCTCCAAAGATGCGAGCCCTCTCCAAAGAGTACGCCCCTGTCGCACAATTAATTTCGCAGTATCCTGATGGAATACCTAACCCCATATGAAAAAAGTCTGTCTCGTCGGCACCGGAGCTTTGGGTATCAGGCATCTTGAGGGGTTGCTGAAGGCGAGGGCGGCACTCGACATTGCCGTTGTTGATCTCTCACAAGAAGCACTCGCCAACGCGCAAAAAGTAGCCGGGGAACACGCTGCGCATCATGTGTCATGTTCCTCCGAAATGCCGCAAGGCGATATTGATCTTGCGATCATCGCAACAACCGCAGGACATCGCGCTTCAGCCGTCAAGAAACTTCTCGAATCAGCGAATGTACGCGCGATGGTACTCGAAAAAATTCTTTTTACGGAACGGCAAAGTTATGACGAAATTGGCACACTCTTTAAGGAGCGGAGTGTTCGGGCCTGGGTGAACTGTCCGCTGCGGCTGATGCCGATGCGACGTGAGATGAAAGATATGCTAAAAGGCGCGCCATGTGCGATTCACTTCAATGGCGGGAGCCAGTATGGCCTTATGACCAATATCATGCATTATGCCGATTACGCTTCCTTTTTGGCTGGAGCACAGGATTTTGAAGTGGAAACCTCAATGCTCAGCCCGGAAATTCTCGAGAGCAAGCGTTCGGGCTATAAGGAATTACAAGGTTCGGTGACACTGCGATTTAAAAACGGCTCGATCGTGCTCATGACCACGCTCGCCCATCCTCGTTCGCGGCGGACGACAATTGCTGGCAAAACCATACGCGCTGTTTTTGACGAAGGCGAACATACAGCGCGGGTTGCCGAGGAAAGCGGTAATTGGATATGGAAAGAACACGCGGCGCCTATCCTCTTTCAAAGCGCGATGACCGGACCCCTTGCCGAGGAGATCCTCTCGACCAATTCCTGCCAGCTGCCAACGTTTGGGGAGTCGGTCGCGCTGCATCTGCGCATTCTTAATCCGATCGCCGCCTTTTTGGAGAAGCACGGCAAAACGTTCGATATGGAATTTCCTTTTACATGAGTATGGAATCACTTCTTCTTGTTGGGACAGGTCGAATGGCGCGCGCGTACGTGCAGGTACTTGGCGCGCAGAAGCGGCAGGTTTTGGCGGTTGGTAGAAGTGAGGAGGGCGCGCAAAAATTTCGAGAAGAAACGGGGATCGAGGCAACGCCTGGTGGAATCGCTGCGTGGCGAAAGAAAGGGGTCCCTGCTCCCACGCACGCAATCGTAGCCATAGACGACGAAGAAGCGCCGCGCGCTGCAGAAGACCTCATGGAAATGGGTTGCAGGAATATATTGCTAGAAAAACCAGGGAGTCTAACGCAAAGCGGACTCGTTGACATACAAAAAACGGCGACAAAGTCGAATGCATATGTGTTTATCGGATACAATCGACGTTTCTTAGCATCCACTCAAAAAGCAAAAGAGATAATAGCCGAAGATGGGGGTGCGCTCTCAGTGTATTTTGAATTCAATGAGCGATTGACGCAGCCGGAGCGCATCGCTTCGATGCAAATCCCAAAGCGAACTGTAGAAAATTGGTTCATCGCGAATTCCACACACGTTGTCGACCTCTCGCTCTTCCTCAGTGACGAACTTGAGACGCTCACTGGCTTTTCTGCTTCAGGCCCGCTGTGGGCCCCACAATCGCACCCCACACTCTATGCTGGCGCCGGTACGACAAAAAAAGGCGCAATCATTTCGTATTACGCGAATTGGGAAATTGACGGCCCGTGGCTCGTCGAAATAGGAACAGCAAAACGCACACTCATATTGAATCCATTAGAAAAACTAGCGGTTGAACACAGCGGCGCTCGAGAAGAAGTTTCCTACGATACTACACTCGACACCACCTATCGTCCCGGACTCTACCGGGAGGTAGAAAGTTTTCTTGATGCGCAAGAAAACTTGAAAACACTCGATGAGCAGGTGGGGCACTTTGCGTGGTACGAAAAAATGCTTGGGCATCGCGTATGACGTTTTTTCGGAGATGGTTTCAAAACGTCACAAAAGGAGAAGCCGCTCTCCTTGGGCTCATACTTATCTCCCTCGTTCTCTATTCGACGAGTACCCTCACAACAAAACCGCGGCTTTTTTTTGACGAAGGACTCTTTATCGAACAAGCGCACAATTTTGCGATTTCTGGCATCCTCGATATCGCGGTTGCTCCCGGCGAATATTCGGGTATTCCTCACGTGGCAAACAGCTCCGGCATATCAGCGACACTTCCACTTTCGGCGCTTTTCAAAGCATTCGGCTTTAGCATCGAGCTCGCGCGCGCGTATGCGCTCCTGTGGATGGCGCTCTTTCTCGTCGTGGCATACGCGTTCGTACGCCGGTACTTCGGATCAATCGCCGGGTTTGGCAGCGTGCTTTTGATCGCGACATTCGCGCCGTTCCATGCCAACGGCCGTATGACGATGGGAGATATCCCGGGAATGACATATCTCCTCATTTCGCTTCTGTTGTTGCGCACGCACGTATTTCTCGCAGGAGTCTTCCTCGGCCTCTGCCTCGTTGCTCGTCCGTCGGTGTATGCATTCGCGGTACTTGCGGTCGCAGCGCACCAGCTTTATATGTATGGCAAGGGTGCGCTTCGCCCGTTGATCCTGCTCGCAGCTGGTACCGCGATTCCGGTGATGCTCGAGCTTATTGTGTACCTTCCGGGACCTCTCACTATATCGTGGTGGCACTCCACGCTCCTCTTTCTCAAGAAGCCTACGTTCGGCGTCGGAACGTCGCAAATCGAAAGCTTTGTTAATAACCTCGCGGCTTTCATGCATGAGACAACGCTTATTTATCTCCTCCTCCTGATAGCCACCATCGCGATCGCATGGTGGATACGCGGGCGTGCCGTGTGGGATCGCGGCATCGTGCTGTTTGCGAGCCTCTATGGATTGCTCGGATTCCTCTACTTTCTTCGAAGCCCTGGCTGGTTCAAGTACTTACTTCCTCTACAGCTTGTGCTTTTTCTTTTTCTTCCCGCTGCGCTGACCGTCATTGCGGAGCGCTTGCAACGGTTTGCGCCGCTTCCTTTTTCTCGCTTGCGGGCAGCAACAGTCGCAACGATTATCATCGTATTGCTTGCTGGCATGCAACTCGTTCAACTCATGTATTTTTCCGACATCTATCATGGGACCGACGCACAGGACGCGGCCTCGTACCTCAAAGAGGGCATGTCGGAAGATGACACGATCGCCTTTATACATGCCTCACAGGTGGCAATGTTTTTCCCAATCGAGCGAAAATACGGCTTTTTTGTCGTCAACGAAGATCTGACGGTCGG
>Ga0209542_10008160_pt1 | contig 19650 bp, 14 predicted proteins | sample RifCSPhighO2_01_FD_184028 | JGI IMG/M metagenome (GOLD analysis project Ga0209542, IMG submission 184028) | Soil microbial communities from Rifle, Colorado - Rifle CSP2_plank highO2_0.1 (SPAdes) (version 2) | ecosystem: Environmental > Terrestrial > Deep subsurface > Rock core/Sediment ...
TCATTACGTGACTGTACTGTACTCAAATTTTGTCCATCGAATTGCTATTGAACTGGTCAGTCAGATCCAAAGTAGGCTTAGCTTCCCTTCCATGGCCTCACTCAACATGAGAAGAGCCAAGAAAAAACTTGAAGCCACAGAGAGAGTTTTCAACCCCATGTTGCTCGACACCAGCGCCATTATTGACGGCCGAATCTTGGATATCGTGGAAACAGGGTTTCTGTCAGGCACTTTATTTGTCCCAAATTTTGTCCTTATTGAGCTGCAGCAAGTAGCTGATTCAGCGAATGCCCTTAAACGAAGCCGGGGGAGACGGGGTTTTGAGATATTAGAAGCTTTAAAAAAATCTAACAGTATCAAAACAGAGATAACTAGGGAAGAAATTGCGGGTAAAGATGCTGATGAGAAACTGGTGAAGCTGGCCAGGACGCTGAAAGCTAAGATTGTGACTTGTGATTATAATCTGAACAAAGTTGCCTCATTAAACGGGGTCAAGACCTTGAATGTGAACGAGTTATCCAATTCACTCAAGACTATTGTCCTTCCAGGAGAAATGCTAAGCACTAAAGTCATCCAGGAAGGGAAAGAGAAAAGTCAGGGGGTAGGTTACTTGCCTGATGGGACCATGGTGGTGGTGGAAAACGGTAATTCCTTGATAGGGAAAAATGTGGAAGTAGTAGTGTCTAGGGTCATTCAAACTGTAGCTGGACGGATGATCTTTGGCTCGGCTAAAGAATAGGTTGTAGGGGGTAGTGATTAGGTTGTAGTATTGAGCTATGGACTCTTACCGTGAGTTAACTGTCTGGCAGAAATCGGTTGACCTTTGTGTTCTCCTTTACAAATTAACTGAAACATTTCCCAAATCTGAATTGTATGGTCTGGTCTCTCAAATGAGACGATGTTGTGTTGGAATTCCGTCAAACATAGCTGAGGGACAGCGTAGAGGACATAGAACAGAGTATATCCAGTTTCTCCGAATCGCTTACGGTTCCGGTGCAGAGTTGGAAACCCAGATTCTAATAGCCTTCAAGATAGGTTATTTATCTCAGGAAGACCACGTTACTCTAGTCCAGACTATGGACGAAATAATGAAGATGCTCAACCGACTAATAAATAAACTTCTACAACCTACCACCTAAAACCCACAACCTGACTAGTTCTCCACAATTATCCACAGGGATTGAAAAGGCGTATTTTGAAGCTATTTAAACTATCGGTCTAGGTGTTTTTCGCAAAGAAAAAAGATATAGGTCTAAAAATATTGACAGGAGATGAAAAAAGTGTTACTTTTCTTGTGCTGATGCACAAAAAACAACACCGCCCATAGGGTTGAGCGGTGTTGTAAAGGGTTTTGGTAAAGACGAACCCGGACAGCGGGGACGGCTTATGTTTTTTATATTAAGCACAAACTATGTTCTAAATCAATCACCAACAATGATATAACAAAACATTATGGTGATATGTATAGGTCTACTTTAGTTAGATGAGACTAGAAGAGGGTATATTATTTGACAGACGAGGAAATAAATGATATACTTTAGACATAGTTTGATGCCTGCCTACAGCAGGTTTTTGTTTTGCCTAAAAAGTTATTGATTATTTCAGTAAAGCAGGTAAGTACAGACATAAAGGTTGTATCCGTTTCGTGAGTGAGACATGCGTAATAGATAGCGAGAAAAGGGGGAAATACCAAAGGGGGATTTGTCCCCCGTTGGCCAAACAGCCATTAAGGTTGGTTTCTGGACCCTGGAGTCTGGTTTGGGGTAACACTCTTACTGGACTCTAAGGTCTGGAAATCTAAGTAACGCCAGTCTTCTGCCCACGCATTTTCTGTCCCTCGCCTTTGGCGAGATAATTAAATATGGTCTCTTTAAACAAACCCACAATTCAATTCAGGATTGTGGGTTAGAGCTGGAACTAGCAACGTACACGTAACAACTTCCACACCTCAGTGTTGTTAGGGCTCGTTGCTTGTTTTGTTTTTGTTACAACAATGATATAACAAAAGCGTCAGTGACAAGAGTCATTGTTTAAGGAGACGATCTGTTCTCGGACATTGTCCAGGGAACGCGCACACAAGACGAAAAAAAATCGGCGTACAAGGAGTACACCAAGTGACAGACACCGCACAACCACCAAGGTTTAACCTTGTAGAGCTTTTGGCGGGCCAGAATCCTTTGGCGTCCGATCTTAGTAAGATTGAAGGCGCTTTGGGAGAGCTTAAATTTGAGCTGACCCGACTTCAAGGGGCTTTAAGAAATAAGGCCGTTCCTAAAGCTAAGTCAGGTGAGGCCAAGAAGCTGGATTTGGAACTCAGAAAGGTTCAATCTGAAATAGCAGAACTTGAAGCGTCGCTTGCCTCTGGGGATATTCAAGGACTTGCTCGTAGCTGGGCCGAAATTGGGTTAGAAGAATATGTCAAGAAGGTCGAAGGTATTCAGTCGGCCATGGATGCTTTGAGAAGCGTTACCCCAGAGGAACGCGCTAAACTAGAAGAGCTGACAACCAAGATCGCTTTCTTGGAAGCTGCTCGTGAGGCTGAGGTGTCTCAGACCCAGAGTGCGAGGACTGAGTTTGGAGATCTTATGACCGAAGTTTTGGACCAATGGGGTCAAACCAGACCAGAAACTCAGTTTCCTGACACACCGCCCCAGGGTTGGCAAGACTACTTTGAGCGGCAGCTTATTCATACACAACGTCACCTTGATGCTACCTTTATGGACAGTTTGCAGCACGCCTTTGAACGAATCAATGGCATACTACAGCTTATGGAGGAAAGGTCTACTGGTCTGAAACCAAGACCCAAGCCATCAAAATGGGTTACGGCCCTTTCTTTTGGGATTGGGATGCTACTTAGTATTACCACGTTCCAGGTCTTAAATTTGGATGTAGGCACCAAAACTGCTCTGGTTCTTGCTGGGGTAGTCTTTGTAACTGTTACAGCAGGGATTTACGCCCTGATCAAAGACTTTTGGTTTGGGGAAGAGGAAGCAGAGCGGGAGCAACACCTAATTCCACCGCCCCCTCGGCAGCCCGTCCCAGGAACCGATGCTGGACCTCAGACTGGAGCGTCCTTCGCCCGTCCTAGGTCTGTACCTGGTCGTGGTGACTCGGACAGTGACCTAAAGCCGTTCTAAAGAAAAGGAGAAGAAAGGCATGAACGGACCACCGCGATCGCGAGCTTATCCGTTGAAAATCCTAGGTTTTCTAGGACTTGGACTGCTTATTCTCATTGGGACTGCTTTTTTAACTGATTTTCTTAAGAAACCGGCAGCCTCGCTACCTTTAGCTCAGGTCCGGCCAACCCAGATTCCTGAGGTTGTCACAGCACCTGAGCCTAAGTGTGACGAGCCTACTTATCGGCTAAACGGTTGGGAGCATGAGGGCTACTTAGACGACAACCCAGTTATGTTCCCGTTCCAGGGAACCCCCAACTGGCTCACAGTCGAGCTTGTTTGTGACGGCGAAACAGTTTCCACCGAAGGGAACTTGGAAATTCTTGATACATCGGGCGGGACGCTTTTTGAGGAAATCATAGCGCCGGGTAAGACCTTTCAGGTTAAGACCGGAAACACTCCTGAATTTCCCGGGTTGTTTGGCTTTAAGTTCCAGCTTGTTGAGGGATTCCATGACTTAGTTTTGCGGGTTAATGGTCAGGGGTGGCCGATTAAGTTCCAGACTAGGAATAATGTCCTAGACTGGGGTTCGGTGGTCGCTTCCGACCAAGCACCTTCAACGACGTCAGAGGTGAAGCAAGTCCTCCTTAATAATGAACGAGCCAAGTACGCGCTCAATAAGATTGCCGGGATTACCGATACTTCCAAGTGTCGGGTGGCCCAGCGTCGGAACACTGTGGAGTTCGAAATGCTTTGGATGGACGCCAACTTAGTCATTGGCGTCCAAGAAAAAGTCCCGGCTGGTAAATGGGTTTGGCTTGTTGTCTGTGAAGTGGAAGAAGGCAATCAGGTGGTGGAGAAGACTATCCCCATCAACCCTGACTGCTTCAATCCACAGGGTCTTCCTCCAGGAAAGGGACCAGGTGGTCCAGTGGCAACTCCGGTTCGGCCAGGAGTGGTTGTTACGCCGACGATCGTGGTTCGGATTTATTCCGAATCCCCGACGCCGGAACCGACTGCTACTGCACCGTTACCACCCACCGAAAGACCTGGCATCACGATTGTTGTTGTGACTCCTTCGACTACACCGGCACCGCCTCCGACAACGGCTCCGGTAACTGGTACCATCACGATTGTGAAATGGCATCACGACTTTTATTCGAGCCCGCGCTTGCCAGAAGCGGGTGCGAAGCTTGAGGTGTTAGATGCAAGCTGTTCGACAGTCTTGCAGTCCAAGAACAGTGGGGCAATTCTACCGTTCGTGGTCACGCCAGGCACTTATTGCGCTCGAGTGGTCTTTGCCAGAGAAAAGGGAGATCCGATTCTCAAGACTGAACTTGGTCAAACTGTGACTTATACAAATGGGAGTGTTATTGTCACCCAAAGGGTGACGGTGGCAGCTGGACAAGTCGTCGCTGTAGAATTTGACAATGTCAGTCGGGTTGCTATTCAGGAGGTGGCTTCTCCATCACCCGTCCCCGTAGCACCCGCAGCGTCTACGCAAACTTTGGCTCCGGTGATCAGCCCGACTCCAATGCCGGCGACACCGACGTTTCATTTCCAGTTGGCGACCATTCCGCCGCCGACAACGACACCGGGACCGACTTTTACACCATGTTGCGTTGCAACACCACAGTTCAGTCCGGCTCCGACTTTTGTACCAAGTGTAGCCGCAAGCTACACAGCGATCTGGACCCCTCAGCCAACTCCGACCAGACCGCCTTTGCCACCGACCCCAGTCCAGACAACACCAACTATGGTGTCGACTGCGGTCTTACCAACCAGCACTCCGGCTCCGAATGCCACTGCTGGACCGAAGCCTACTAACACATCCTTTGCGGGGTAGGTCAGTAGGAAACTTTTAGGAAAGAGAGATCAGGTAGGAATGAGTTTTAGCTTTTTAGCTAGCTCATTCCTACCAAACTTATTTTTTGTAACTAGAAAAAGCCGCAATTAGTTGATCTAAGATTGTGACCTTTTCTAGATACGAATACACAAATTTAAGATTAGGTTTTAGGTTGTGGGTTTTAGGTTGTAGTAAAAGTTTTTCTACAACCTGCCTACTACTAACTATAACCTAGCTCAGAAGGAGGTGAAAAAGTGAATATATTAAGTAAAATTTTAATGACAATCTTTCTAGTTTTAGGTCTAGGTGTGACCTTGCCTTTTGTTAACCAATTGGTAAAGGCTCAGACCCCAGCTCTAACTATGACTCACACGGCTGATCGGAGGACTGCTCAGCCAGGCGAAACGATCAACTACACAGTTACCGTGACCAACGTTTCTTCTAGCACAGTGACCAACATGTTTATGATGAGCCCTATCACCAATGGGACTTATACTTTAGGCTCAGGGGTTGTGGTAAAAACTAATCCGTCTATTCAGGTTGCTACTCCAGATACTTGGTATTCAACAGGTCTGGATAACTTCGGTACACTTAACCCAGGTGGGGTGATGACCGTTACTTACAAAGCTATTGTCAACAGCGGTGCTGCCAATGGTTCTTATGTTCAATCTGCCGCTCAGATCTGGGCAGATCAGCAGTCAGCTTTTAATGTCACAGCTTCCACACAAATACTTAACAATCCGATTCTTTGTTCTAGCATAACTGCTGATAAGAATCAGGTTGTTCCAGGTGATACTGTGGAATTCTCCATGAGGTTATGCAATAACGGTAACACTGTATTGCACAACGTAGTAATTAGAGGTTGGGTACCAAACGTGAACAATCCTCTTTCCACATACGTTTCTGGTTCTACTACGGCTTCTCGAAGTGGGGTAATTACTCAGCTTCCTGACACTTGGATTAACACTCAAACTCCAATAGTTATTGGAGATCTCAATCCAGGGGTGGAAGTATTCGTAAAGTATCGAGTAAGAGTGAACAACTCCCTTGCTGCTGGTACGATACTTGAGGCTATTAACCAGTCTCGAAGTGACGAAACACCTGAGACACAATGTGCTGTTCAAGTAAAAGTGGTTGCCCCAGCCGGGGCTCCTGCGGTAACACTCGTTTCTAACCCAGTCTTGAGTGTTCGTAAATTTGTCGTTTACTCTGGAAAAGAATACAGTATTGTTCTTCCAAGAGACGTTAAAAAGTTCAACAAAAATGAGGAAGTTCTTTACCGAATGAAGGTTGAGAACTCTACTGATCAAGTTGCTAAGGACGTCAAACTTACAGACGTGATTGCTGATCCTAAGTATCTTGATTATGTTTCGAACAACCTTAACGGGACTTGGGACGTTGGTAACAATACTTTCAGCGTCAGCTTTGGGGACATCGCCGCCAAAACAACTCGAACGATTGACGTTACCTTCAAGGTAAAAAACAACATTCCCACAGTTTGTGACGTTGAACAGCGAAACTTTGTAACAGTTACTTCAAACAACGCTGGTGAGCACAAAGCGGATGCAAACATCACAGTTTGTGTTCCTTCAGCTCAAGCCAAAGTCACCGCTAAGCAAGTCAAAGAGTTGCCAAAGGCTGGTGGGGAAGTATTCCTTACCTTAGGCCTGGCTCCAATTGGAGTGCTACTAAGAAAGTTCAAGATCGTTTAACACTACACGGTAAACATTTTTAGCTAAACTACCCCGCCAAAGGCGGGGTAGTTTGGTGTCTATTGACAGGAATATGTTTATGTGGTCTAATTGAAAAGGTAAACCCTTCCTTTAGATTTTTCCAATTTATATGCTAAAAAAAGTCGCGCCAATGCCTGAGTCAAAAGATCAGGAATCAAATAAAACTGAAGTTTCTCCCCAGATTATCGATCTTGAACCCAAAGAAGTTTTAGGTACAGGAGTTCCAGAAGCAATTGAGCCTTTGAAGGCCGAAGCTCCGGTTGGTCGATATGAGCCTGTAAGACCTGGGGCAGAGATTGTCGGAAAAGGAGTCTTAGAAGTCATGGCTGATGGCTATGGTTTTCTGCGCGCGTCTGGAATGTACCCAGGACAGAACGATATTTATATTTCTCAATCCCAAATCAGGCGGTTTGATATCCGACCTGGGGATGAGGTTGAAGGGGTAGTAAGACCACCCAAAGATATGGAACGCTATAACGGCATGCTCAAAGTAACTAAGATCAATGATGTTGAACCAGAGAAGTTAGCTCGTCGCGCTAGGTTTGAGACTTTGACAGCGATATATCCAGATAAGCTAATGAAGTTAGAAACCGGAGCTAAGCCACTTTCAACTCGGCTAATTGATATTGTCGCGCCCATTGGCTATGGACAGAGGGGGATGATTGTTTCCCCACCAAAAGCGGGTAAGACAACGGTCCTTAAAGAAATTGCCACTGGAATTACGACTAATCACCCCGAAGTCCATTTGATGGCGGTGCTTATAGGGGAGAGACCTGAGGAAGTTACGGATATTAGCCGAAGTGTCAAAGGTGAAGTGATGGCTTCAAATTTTGATGAGCCGGCGGAGAATCAGGCCAAAATAGCTGAGATGTCCTTAGAGAGGGCGAAAAGGCTCGTAGAGACTGGAAAAGACGTGGTGATACTGCTGGATAGCATGACCAGACTTGCCAGAGCGTATAACCTTTGTTTACCACCTTCTGGTAGGACTTTGAGTGGTGGTTTTGACCCTGTTGCTCTGTACCCCCCAAAGAAGTTTTTTGGTGCCGCCCGTAATTTTGAGGGTGGTGGTTCTTTGACTATTATCGCCACAGCCCTAATTGATACTGGTTCCAGGATGGATGACCTTGTTTACGAGGAGTTCAAAGGGACAGGCAACATGGAGCTACACTTAGAACGCACTTTGGCTGAAAGACGAATTTTCCCTTCGATCGATGTATCCCGTTCCAGTACCCGGAATGAGGAATTGCTCATTGGGGCTGAGGAACTTAAGAAAGTCTATCGACTCCGTCGTATGCTTGAAACCCTCAACGATCTTGAGAGAACACAGCTTTTACTCGAAAGACTGTCAAAAACCTCGTCTAATAAAGAATTCTTCGAAACTCTTCACAAAGACGTGAGTTAGATCATATAAACTATCAGCAGACCTGACCAGCCGTCCAATAAAACTCATTAATTTTCTTTATCAGTCAGTTAATTAAGTAATCCTACCCTCATCAAATGATTTGGTTGCCTATGATATACTATGGTGAATACAAAACAATATGTCTTACCAACCGCTCAGAAATTTTGCTAGGATTAAATCATCCCTTAAACGAATGCTTTCAAGGGTTAGGATTTTAGCCCCAAAAATTTCTCCTAAGCCTTCTCTAGATGACCTCTCAAATCTAAACTTTGGAGGTCTCTTAAGTTTCATAATAAGCCTCTCGTTAGAAGTGGTGAAGTTTATTTTTGTCTTAACGGTTTATTCCCAAAAGAAGACCTTGAATGGCCTGCTTCGAATAGAAAAATCCAAAAATTGGTTCAAGAAATGGCTGATGTGGCGTCGTGGTGTGCTTTTCCGTCCCGCAACCCACGGGGGAGTAGTTATCTTGTCAGTTTTAGTTGTCGGCATCGCCAGTGCTTTTGGAGGCAATCAGATAGAAGCGACGAGTATAAGCCCCACTGAAGGTGGTTTGCTTATAGCTGGGACCACTTCTGAGACCATTATTCCCGAAGACCGAGTTCGTTCAGAGATCGTAACTCATGTAGTTATGGGTGGTGAAACCCTAGGAGCCATTGCCAAAAAATACGAAGTAAACGTAGAGAGTATACAGTGGCTGAACAAGCTTCAAAACGTTAATGAGATTGCTCCTGGCGATGAACTTCGAATCCCGCCACTAAGTGGTGTAGTTCATAAAGTTCAATCAGGGGATAACATTGATTCTATCGCTAAAAAGTATCAAGCCAATACTCAGGCAATTGTGGACTACCCCTTTAACTACCTAGATGATTCTTTTGCCCTTCGGGTTGGCCAAGAGCTTGTTGTTCCTGAAGGAGTTCCACCAGCTGCGCCCAAGCCAAAACCAGTTACGCCCACTTACCTTGCTAATGGCGGTAGTGCCTCGCCTAAGGCCAACGCTGGAGCGAGTGGTAAGTTTCTCTGGCCAACCAGTGGTGACATTAGTCAGTACCCTGTTTGGTATCATATGGCTGTCGATATTGCCAATAGCGCTGCTCCTGGTGTAGCGGTTGCGGACTCAGGGACAGTCACTTTGGTCCAATACTTGAGATGGGGTTATGGATACCACGTTATCGTTGATCACGGCAATGGTTATCAGACGCTTTATGCTCACATGAATAGAATTTATGTCAATCCTGGAGATAAAATAGCCAAAGGGCGAACTTTAGGTCAGATGGGTTCAACAGGCCGTTCAACAGGCACCCACCTTCACTTCGAAATCCGCAAAGCCGGCGTCACCCTCAATCCACTTTCCTACTTTTAGAAGTACGTAGTAAATAGTATGTAGTTGGATCTCTCTTCCTCGTCATTCTGGCTTGTCCAGAATCTATCCTTCCCTCGAAGGAGGGTGCTTGTTCTTTTGTGCCGCCAAAAGAACCAAAAGCTCTTTTGCAGTGAAACCTGCACCTAAAGATACAGATTTCTCTAGCGGGGAACCCCTCTGGAATTCCTGCACTTCGTGCTAGTCAGTTCCAGCTTCCCCTGTACAAGAAGCCCGTATCTTTCCCCAGCCAAGCTGGGTCGGCTCAAGTTTCAAAAGCAAAAACTTAAAACACTTTGGAATCAGGGTAACTTTGTAGTTAAAAAAGAAGCCCCAGGTCCGTACGGTTTCCCGAAACGGTCCTGGGGCTTTTTGTCTTCCTTTCTTCCTAGCTTGGCGGGACTTGGGTGGTTAGTCCAAGTTCGTACGCTTCCCTCCAGATAGACAGCACAAGGTTGTCAATCTGACCGAAGCGCTTGTAGCTTTGTAGGAGATTGCCAGTTTCCTCCTGGGTCTGATCTATGGGGTGGGGGTAGTCGACCGGAACGCTGATGACATTGTGGCCAGCGGCGATGACCTGCAGACGTGGAATGTGGATTGAGTCCCATTTGTCCCCGTACTTGCCATTGTAGTTAAGGAAATGCGCGTCGCACTCCTCAGACCACATCATCGGCCCAAACCAGAAATAGTATAAACCTATAGTCAAGGGTTGTCAGATACGAATTATCTGTTATACTTCACCCATGATTGATTTTGTAAAAATAAGTGTTAGGGCAGGTAATGGTGGCCGGGGCGGACTTTCCTTTGGCCCTTTTCATCGTGGTCATCCTGGGAAACCTGAAGGAGGAGATGGGGGTAAAGGCGGTGATGTCTATTTTGTTGCTGATACCAGTAAAACAACTTTGTCTGATTATGCTTTCTTGAAACATTTTGAAGCGGGAAAGGGTATCAGTGGGAATAAGCAAAACATGACAGGGGCTGTTGGCAAAGATGTGCATCTCACAGTCCCTGTAGGGACCCTGATACGAGATATGGGTACTGGGGAGACGTATGACCTAGACAGTGTGGGAAAGACGATTCAAATCGCTCGTGGGGGCTCGGGAGGGCACGGAAATGCTCAGTTTAAGTCCATGAGAGTGGATAAAAGAAGTAGTGAATATTGGGACGCGGTTCACACCTCTGAAGATGGTCAGGAAGGGGAGCTAAAAGAGCTCGAGTTAGAATTAAAACTTCTTGCCGATGTGGGACTGGTTGGTTTACCAAATGCAGGCAAGTCCACTTTGCTTTCAGTGCTAACTGCTGCCAAACCTAAGATTGCCAACTACCCCTTTACGACCTTAGAGCCTTACCTTGGGGTAACCGAGTATAAAGGCCAACATATGGTGTTGGCCGATATTCCAGGGTTAATTGAAGGCGCTTCTAAAGGCAAAGGCCTGGGCACACAGTTTCTGAAACACATCGAGAGGACTAAGATATTAGTCCATGTTATCTCAGCCGAGAATGAGGATTGTCTAAGTGCGTATAAGGCAATCAATCATGAGTTAGAAAATTTCTCAGAGCACTTGGCGAAGAAGCCCCAAATAGTCGTCCTTAATAAAATCGATATTTTTGATGACTCAGAAATACAAAGTAAAATTAAGCAGTTTAAAAAGAGTAGAGTAAAAGTATTACCCATATCTGGGGCAACAAAAGAAGGCCTCGAAGGGCTTAAAAAAGCCATCTTCGAAGCCTAAAAGAATAATACCTAAGTATAGATAAAGCCGTTTTTTATGCAGCCAGTTCTGTGACAAGTTTCTCCACAGCCCCGAGCGGACCGCCGTCCTCTTCTTTAGCTTCCGTAATTTGCCTACCTATCACAAGATAGTCAGCACCGTTTTCAACAGCTTGTCTAGGTGTACCAACCCGCTGTTGATCATGAGCGCTTACTCCAACGGACCTTGTTCCTGGAACTACCAAATATAGGTCTTTGAGTCTATCCATTGTTCTTAGGCTGGATACTTCTTCTGCCGAACAAATAAGACCCTGCACACCTGCGTCGGCAGCGAATAATGCGAGCTCTAGAACTTCCGGCGCTGCTGGTTGGCCAAAGACAACATCACAATCATTCTTGGTGAGAGTGGTTAGAACGGTCACCGCTAGAATGTCTGTGGCTCCACGGTTGGCGACCACCAACTCCATAGCCAGCTTTCCGGCTGAAGCGTGAACGTTAAGCATCCGAGGCCTAGTCCTAACAATCTGGAGTGCTGCCCCCTTTAAAGTGTTGGGAATGTCATGACCTTTCCAATCTCTCCAGAAGTTTCCATCGAGAAGCTGAAAGAGTTTTCGAACTAGGTTCAGATGGTCAACCGCGGCGTCATAGGTATCAGCCGCAACCAAACCAGTAAGCATTGCCTCACTTAGCTCCATTCCAACTTTGAAGGGTCCGACCCTTCCTTGAAGAAGCTCAACAAGCTGGATTGCTCCCGCTATATCGCCCGTATCAAGGGCTACCATGATCCGTCCCCTTGGGTGAGAGAACACGGGTCTTCCCACTGTCTCTAGTCTCCTTTGTAGTGAACCAATTCCTTGGTTACTGATATTAAATATTAGTCTAAAACTGTCATGTTTTGCAATTGAGTATAATGCTGGTCTAAAAGGAATTTTTATATATGTTAGGCATGAAAATAAGAAAGGCTCCTATTAGCTAGGAGCCTTGGTTAAAAGCTTGGGCTTCTTTCCAGGTTGTAATTGACCTGACCCTGACATTGGGATTGATTGCTCTGATCATCGGGCTGAGGATAGGCATGGGACTGATTTCCACAAATTCCCTTGCCCCGTCCTCAATCATATGGTCAATTGTTGTGTGCCATAGTACTGGATGGTTAGTTTGTTCTAACAAAGCTAGACGAATCTCATGTGGGTCGTTAGTGGGTAGGCTTGTGTGGTTTAAATAGACCTGACCTCGGGTAACGCAAAACCCTGGTTGCATAAGAATTTCGCGTAGTTTTTCCACAGCAGGTAACATTAGAGGGGAGTGGAAGGCCCCGGACACTGATCGGGGAATAACCTTAGCCCCCAGCACCCGACACCTTTCCCTGACTTTCCGAACACCGACTAAGTCCCCGCTGATAACGGTCTGGGTTGGAGTATTAAAACTGGCAGAGACTACTGTGCAGCCGTACTCTTTACTAACTGCGCTGCAAATCGTCATTACCTGTATTGAATCTAAACCAAGAACAGCAGCCATGGTACCTGGTTGTGTGTCACAAGCTTCTTGCATGGCATTGGCTCGGGCACGCACGAGTTTAAAGAGCGTTTTCAAACCTTCAAGATACCCTCCCGCAGCGAAGACTGCGGTGTACTCACCGACGGAGTGCCTGGCAAACATACCTGGGTTAAGATTAGGCAAGCTAGAAAGAACAGCGGCCTCAAAAGCTACGATTGCCAGCTGGGCATTAACCGTTCTCGCAAGTTCTTCTCTGGGACCATCGAACATCATGTCCGTAATGGGGAAACCCAGAAGTTCGTTGATTTGCTGAAAACGTCCTCTTGCTTTAGGACTACCATCAAAGAAGTCTCTGCCCATCCCCGGAAACTGGCTTCCTTGACCGGTAAAAACAACTGCTCTCAAACCACTCTCCTTGTTTTTAGTCTGAAGGGAGTCTAGCAAATTGAGGAGATCAAATCAAATTGTTCTGATGAATATCCCCCTCCGCAGGTAGCTACGGGAGGATTGTGCTGAGGCACAAAAGAAAGGCTTCTAAGTTAGAAGCCTTTTGGAGGATAGAAAAGTTACTATGAAACCACTTCAAACCAATCTCCCGAAACTTCACGAGGACCTAAAGGAGTTTTTAGCGTAAGAACTTCGGTATCGCTAACCCGCTCGCAAGTTTCGTGGTGACTGCTGTGGGGACTTTCAAAAGTCTCAATTCCGCAAGTACAGGCCCCTCTTTCGGCATCCCTGACGGACAAGACTGTAAATGGCCCATTGCCCCAACCTGCCTCCCACCAAAGATTGGTTGAAGAGCTAAAACATACCTGCTCACCTGGTGTTGGGCGGTAATAAACCCCGTTTTTCTTAGCCATTGTGATCTTGCTCAGGCACAATCTGGACTTTGTATAGCCAAGTACAAGAAGCTGGATCGTCTAGAGAAAGCCCCAGTATTCTGGCCCCGACGTAGTGAGTAGTACCATTGTCATGCGGATCTTCACGAAGGCTTATAGGTTCAATACTCTTACCCGAGCCAATAGCAGCCTTGCATATTCAAGAGCACCGTCCATTGTAAGCGGTCCGGTAACAGGTTTATCTTCACCGTAAGTCACTACCCGGTACATGACTTGGGGCATATCTCAGTCCTTTCCTCGTTGATGGGCGGAATTATCTCACATCTGAGCTTAATTTTCAAAAAAGCGGTTCTTGTTACCAATTTTTCAGGTGTCATAAGTTATGATTTAGCAACATTGCACATCCTGTATTTCTAGGGTACAATATAAGTATGCCAAGATATTCCTCTGGTATCATTAGAAGAGCTTGTAAACTTCGTGCCCTAGGTAAAACCTATGGGGAAATAAGAGCATCTATAGGGGTAAACATTCCAAAGAGCACACTCTCACATTGGTGTAAAAATGTTCCCCTTCCCCAAAAATATGCGGAAAGGATGAACCTACTTACTTCCTCAAACCTAAATAAAGCTCGAAAAATTGCTCTTGCGGTCAATAAAACTAAAAGGGAGGAGTATTTAGCCCAGATTAGACAAACAAACTTACCAGTATCAAACCAAGTACACGAAAGTCAGACTGCTAAAATTGCTCTTGCTATGCTTTGTCTTGGAGAAGCTTCAAAGTATAATGCTGGTAGGTCTTTTTCACTTGGGAGCTCAGACCCAAGGATAGTAACAATTTTTTTGGAGTTAATTAAGAAGTGTTTTCAGTTCGATTTGGAAAAGGTTAGGTGTACAGTCCAATGTAGGGCTGATCAAAACACTGATGACCTAGTAAAGTTTTGGATGAGTCACACCAAAATACCGAAGCGGCTATTTTATAAAGCAAAAATAGACCCAAGAACGATAGGTAAGCCGACTCTTAAGAAAGATTACAAAGGTGTGCTAAGAGTTGATTATTTTGATTCTAATGTGCACTTAACTCTGGAATCACTGGCAGATTTGGTATATAATCAACTGCGTTGTTTTCCTACGTAAAATCAATTGCTCAAACGTGGGCCCGTAGTCTAATGGTAAAACTCCTGGCTGGCAGCCAGGTGATAGGGGTTCGATTCCCCTCGGGTCCACCAGTTCTTCTTGGTCTAGACTGCAATAAGGTCGTTAGAGGGGCCAGTAGCTCATCTGGTAGAGCGCAGTCTTCGCATGACTGAGGTAAGGAGTTCGAGTCTCCTCTGGTCCACCAAACAAACCGATCTTGATTAATCCGTCTTTTTATGATACACTAAATTTGGTTAATACGCTCACACATAACCTAGTAACCAACCCCGTAAGTCACCATTCCTGGAGTTCCACTCCTTAGTATGGCTGAATTCGTAAGGAGTTGGAATTCATATCACCCGCAGCTTTATGCGTAGGGTGACCAGAAGGAGGTGACTCTTTTAAATGGAGTACCAAGATAAAACAATAGCCTGTAAGGACTGCGGAACTGAATTTACTTTCACCGCCTCTGAACAGGAGTTCTATGCGAGCAAAGGTTTTCAGAATGAACCAGCTCGTTGTCCTGACTGTCGCGCGAAGTTCAAGGAACAGAGACGCGAAAACAGACAGATGTTTGATGCAACCTGTGCCGAGTGTGGCGCAGCCACTCAGGTTCCTTTCCAACCAACAGAAGGAAGACCTGTTTACTGCATGGACTGTTTCAAAGCCAAAAATCCTCGCTAACTAAGTGAGGTAGAGGAAAAGCGCACCTTCGGGTGCGCTTTTCTGTGGTTTGTAAAGATGTATTAAATATATAAAAATATGTCGTAGACCAGTGGTTTAGAACTTATAGTTATCAATAAATGATATGTATTTATATACATCGAATAGTATAAGATATATTAAATAGGTATTTGAGAATTATAACAACTGTTATCCTGAACGGAGTGAGGGATCTGATTATTAACTTGTCTGTTCTTTTGTGCCGACAAAGCGGGAGTTTGCGACTTTGCGGATCCAAAGTCGCCCAAAGGATGTTTATTAATAACTAGAGCAAGCGAGTAGTGACTTCAAGGGTTTGCTTGATCCGTGAGTATGCTGTAATGGACAGAAGGACTAAAGAAGAGAGAACACTAAGAGAGAATTTGTTCTCTCTTAGATCACGCAGCAGGAGGAATTTTACAGAGGGCGCTGTAATGCCCGTAGAGGCGTCTGTTTTTACAAAGCTGATTAAACAGAAGCGTGATGATAGTCAAGGTTTATATAATAAAGTTATAGGACTAAGAGACTATTTTCAATAGCATAAGCTCATTGACAAGAGTATATTCAGTATGAGGTAATAAACTTATACATTTTGAGGAGTTTTTAGCACTCTTTTGATCCTAAAACTTCTACATTTTATGAAAAGTTTACTGCTATATGATCAAACGCCTGCTTAGTGTACAAGAAGCTGCTAGTCTCCTAAAAGTTAATTCCCAAACCTTACGCAGGTGGGATAGCTCAGGTATACTCGTGCCTCTTCGCACAGAAGGTAATCAGCGCCGCTACACTCGAAAACAGATTCGTGAGTTTTCACTAGACAGACGTTCGCACAAGGCTTTAAGTAAAGCCCAGCCGGTTTCAGATACACCACACTCGATTCAACCTCAAACAGAACTCTACCAGCCCGCACATATAGCAACCAGAAAAGGGAATTCTCTGCTGAGAATTTCCGAACAAACTGGTCCTTCAGGAGTGTCTCTTCCCAAATGGCTTTCCTATACAGTAGGGGGATTAGGAATTGTGGGTATGATCTTTGTTGTTGCTCCCTACATTTTGAACTCAGAACTTATACAAAATAGCAATCGAAGCCGAGAGATGACAGCCCGATATAGCCCACAAAATCAACAGTCTAGTCATGTCTTAAGTGCGAAGAATGGCTCATCTGAGGATGGCTCGTTAAGCTGGAAAGATGTAGGAATTTCCTTTCTAGAAGGCTTTGCGCAGGTAGATCAGGAAGTCCGCCAAACTGTGGCTGAGGGACTATTTGGTAGCACTTATGAGGATAATAGTGATAATGATGACGAGCGTATTCTTGGTATTTCTAGCACGACTGCAGATATAGTGCAGTCTGTGCGTAACTTCTTTGCTCAGTGGTTCCAGCCGATAAACAACTTCATTGCAACCCGTTTTACTCAGACCAACTTAGAGTCTTCTGAGACTATCAGTTCGCCCCAGAATGACCAAGGTGGTGTACCTGAAGAAATAACCGGTCCTAATCTATCTGACAAGGTTGCTACCCTTGAGGCAGACATTAATAGGGAGGTAGAACTGTTGACCGATGAGATTTCAGATGTAAAGAGTTCCAGTTATCTAGGCACAAACAAGAATTCTTCATTAATTGCTAGTTTAGAAGGTAAAACGCTAGAGTTGGGTAGATTAGTTGCTGCATCAGATAAAAGTTATGTCTCACTAACCTTGACAAAAACACTTCAAGTTGGGGGGAACTCTACCATAAAAGGAACAACCACGATTGACGGTGACGTCGTATTTAACTCCGCACTTACTGTTGACAATCCTTCAAAGCAAATAACCTTAGGAACTATTTCTATTCATGGTGGGGATTTGAAAGTCCCAGGCACAACCACCTTGAAGGGGAATACCATTTTTGGTGATGGGACCGATGATCTCATCGCTCTTACTGGCAGAATCTCTACTAGTATTATTCCGAACCTTTCAGCAGCCTTAGATCTGGGCAGCTCAGACCTCCGCTGGAAGAACCTTTATGTCAATAACTTAATTGCCAATACTCAAACCATATCTGGGATTAGCACTACTGGGGATGTTACTGTAGGCGGGACTTTAGGAGTGACGGGAGCGAGTACCCTCTCATCCACTCTTAATGTTACCGGGGCAATAACAGGACCCACAAGTACCAATACGATCAATGGACTTGTGATTAGTAGTGGAGCACTGTCTAGTGTCACTGGTATTACCACTAGCGGGGGATACACCCAATCTGGATCCTCGCTAAATTACTTCTCAGGAAATGTCGGTATTGGCTATAGTGTCCCAGGAGGTAGTCTAGGAGTAGCTGGTAATCTCGGAGTAGGATTTAGCTATGCCAGGTTTACCCCACCAACCAACGGTCTTATGGTGGAAGGTAGTCTAGGAGTAGGGACTACTAGTCCAAGCGCCTCTTTGTCCGTAGGCTCTACCTCACAGTTCCAAGTAAACTCCTCAGGAGCCATAGCTGCAGCTACAGCAGTCACCTCCTCAGGAACCATCACCTTCTCAGGACTAGGTGTAGGGGTAGTCCTCTCTAGTTCAACAGGAGTCTTGTCCAATAGTCTGGGAACAGCCAACTATGTTACTAAATGGACAACCACTGGGCTCTCTACCACCTCTCTAGTCTATGATGATGGAACTAACGTAGGAGTAGGAACAACAAGCCCAGGCTCTAAGCTAGGAGTAGCTGGAGGACTAGGAGTAGGGATAAGCTATTCCACCCTAGCAGCCCCGACTAATGGTCTGCTAGTCCAAGGAAGTGTCGGAGTAGGAACAACAACTGCAGGCTCCACTTTCAACATAAACGGGAATACCGTCATTGGATTTGGCCTAGGGAGTGTTGTAGCCCCAAGTAATGGACTAGCCGTCAATGGTTCAGTAGGGATAGGCGTCAGCTCTCCATCTAATACCTTAGCTATCTCTGGTAGTGTGGGCATTGGATACTCCTATGCTAGAGCTGCAGGTCCTACCAACGGGCTTTCTGTAGAAGGTAATGTGGGTATTGGTACTACCAGTCCTGGGACAACCCTGGATGTTACCGGTACTGGAAGATTCTCTTCCACCTTAACTGCCTCTGATGGGTTAACATTAACCACTGGAGCCTTGTCTCTCACCGGAACTTCAGGGAGTATTGCTTTAACAGGGTTTGGAACAACAAGTATCACTAGTACCACCGCGACCGGGAATATTAATACTCTAGCTAATGATTCCCTGACTACCGGGACTAATCTAGCTCTAACCTCCACCGCCACCGCTCTTTCTTCCGGTGGGTTACTGAGCCTATCTAAAACAGGCGCCTCAGGCAGTACCGCCTTTACCGGAGACATTGCTAATCTGACCTACTCTCAAACCTTTAATGGAGGAGTAGGACTGGATAGTACCGGTAACGTGTTGGATATCTCCAGGAACCTAACCCTCAGTAATCTCGGTAATACCCACACTGTCTCTGGAGCCTTAGTTTCCATCTCAGATACCATGACTCAGTCCTCCGGTACCCTCACCCACACTGCTAATATCTTAGACCTCACCCAAAACTACACTTCTTCCACAGGAGTCCCGTTGTATGTTAAGAACTATGGAGCCGGACTCTCCTTAAGGATCGATGATTCCTCAGGAGACACCACCCCCTTTGTCATCGATGCAGGAGGAAGTGTGGGTATTGGGACAACCTCCCCAGGATCAGCCTTAGGAGTCAATGGAGGACTAGGAGTAGGGATAAGTTATTCAATCCTAGCTGCTCCAACTAATGGCCTTATTGTACAAGGTAACATTGGGGTTGGAACTTCTTCCCCAGACAGTCAACTAGCAGTCTATGGTTCAGCTGGGACAACTGTTCCTACTGCTGGTGGTGGTACCCTCCTGGTAGCAGATAACGCTAATGCCACAGCAGGGAATGGTGGAGCTATTCTCTTTGGGGCTGTAAACCAGCAGTGGGCTGGGATTAAGAGCTACATTGTTAACAGTACCAGTAACAGTGCCGGACACTTAGACTTCTTTACTAGAACTACAGCCACTGACGCCACCCTCACCAGACAGATGCGGTTGATGGCCAATGGTTACCTCGCTATTGGTACTGGAACCAATGATGGAGGATCATATCTCTCTGTAGCAGGTAATGCCACACTCGGATTCTCTGGTACAGCAGTAGCTCCCTCCAATGGTCTAGCAGTACAAGGAAGTGTAGGAGTAGGTATTACCTCTCCAGGACAAACACTCAGCATAGCCGGGAATGTGGGTATTGGCTTTAGTTACTCCCGATTCGCTACAGGTCCCACCAATGGTCTTATGGTCCAAGGTAACGTAGGGATTGGA
>Ga0209542_10008161_pt1 | contig 19650 bp, 14 predicted proteins | sample RifCSPhighO2_01_FD_184028 | JGI IMG/M metagenome (GOLD analysis project Ga0209542, IMG submission 184028) | Soil microbial communities from Rifle, Colorado - Rifle CSP2_plank highO2_0.1 (SPAdes) (version 2) | ecosystem: Environmental > Terrestrial > Deep subsurface > Rock core/Sediment ...
AACAACCGAGTCAGGAGTGAATGTGTCGTATCAGTTGGTTGAATTTCTTCTTTTTCTTGAGCGACAACGATACCTTGGTCAAATTCATCAGCCAAGGTTACTACGGAAACTCCGGTTTCAGTTTCCCCATTAATTATTACCCAGGGAACTGGGGCGGGACCGCGATATGCAGGTAGTAAAGACGGATGCACATTCAAACCGCCGGCGGGAATCTTTGCAATCAGCTGAGCCGGAATTTTTTGCGCATAGTCAGCTACCACGAGAAGATCTGGTTTGAGATTCACGATATCTTGGGTGAGTTTGGCTGCATCTGCAAACTGCCAGGATTTTCCGCTCGCAACTTCAGGTCTGAATACACGAATAGAGTGTGCCTGCGCCCACTCGGCAACCGGACTCTCAGTAAGTTTTTGTTTCCGGCCAACTGGTTGAGCGGGTTTAGTGACCACTGCAAGAATTGAGAAGCCAGCCTCATACAGGCGATTAAGTACAATTAAGGAATAGGTTGGTGTGCCAAAAAAAACAAGGCGTGGCATACGTGTTAAATAGTATACGGTTCCAAATCCTCTTCACCTTTTTCGTTAACTACGGGTTTGTAAAACTGGCCTTTTTGTTCGAGGACGCGCGTGGTAAATAAAACCCCGCTCAGATGATCCATTTCGTGTTGGATGATGGTAGCCGGAAATCCCTCGTACTTTTTTTCAATCCGTTTGCCTGTTTCGTCACAAAAGACCAGCCTGACTACTTTATGCCGTTTAACCACTCCCCAGACTTTGGGAACGGAAAGGCAACCTTCGAGCCGGTGCTCTGCTTCCGGCAGACCTTCGGTCAGTTCCGGACTCACCCAGGTGATTTGCGGATTAATGTGGACGCTGATTTCACCTTTTTCTTTTGGCCGCATTAAGAAAATACTTACATTCACCCCAATTTGCGGAGCCGCAAGTCCCACCCCCACGGGATTTTTGGTATTCTTAAGTGTTGTTTTCATATCCGCAACCAGCGCCACCAGTTTCTTATCAAAATGTGCGACCGCTTTGGTTGGGGTTGCCAATACCTGATCTGGAATCGTCACGATCACTTTCATAATTTTTGCAGGCGATCTTTTATTTCCTGGTCATCGGGATTGACGCGGGTGAGCGCCAGCTCAAGTGTTTCTTTGGCTTTATCCATCTGGCCCACCTTTTCATAAAAAATGGCAAGGGCGATATAGACATCCCGGTAATCCGGTTTTATTTCAATGGCGCGGACGAGACTACTGATGGCTTCTTCATTTTTCCCCAGTTCGCCGTAAATGACACCGGCATTATAAATAATTTTGGGGTCAGTCGGCGCCAGTTGCCGCGCAACTTCAATTGCGGCGAGCGCTTCTTCCAAAAAACTCTGGTCCAAAACCGACAGTTCGTACAGGACCCGAGTCCGGCTTTTCCAGAAGTTGACGTTTTGCGGACTAATAGTCAGTGCAGTTTCCGATTCGGTGAGCGCGTCTTTGGCAAACCGGGCAGCCTCAGTTGCATTGCCACTTTCCAGGTTCAAAGTCACCAGATTTGAAGCAATAGTAGCGCGTTCATCATGATACACCGGTTCGCTACTGCGGGCTGCGGTGGCCTTTTCGATGTATTCATAGGCCAGTACTGCTTCACCCTGCCGTTTCAAAGAATAGCTCTGAGCATACAGTGAGTCAGTCAGCCACCAGCGCGCAAGTAAAGTGATCGTTGATCCCAAGGCTATGATCAGTATAAACAGCAGGATTTTTTGAACTACACTGGTAGTTGTTCTATTTGACGGAGAAACTGTTATTTTTTCATTACAGCTGACAAACATCCAGGCCGGTATGAGAAAGAAAAACAGGCCGATAACCACAACGGAAAAACCAAAAAAATTAGTCACCGCAATCCCCAGGAAGCTAGCAAGTAGCGCGGCTAAGAAAAACGGGTTATTCTTTCTCAATATTGCCCGGACAGACCAGAAAACTACTATTGCAATAAAAAATAAGTAACTGGTCAGGCCGACGAGTCCGCTGGTTGCCGCAATATTTAAAAACTCGTTGTGCGCCCGGTTATACAAAAACTCCCATTCGCTCGTCAGGTTGTGCGCAACCGGGCGATAACGGTAGTAGGCGTAGGCAAAAGTTTCCGGCCCGGTGCCAAAGAGCGGATACGCCTGGATAATTTTCCCGGCTCCCTCCCAGACAATTTTCCGAATTTCCGCCGAGTCGGTAATGCCGACATCAATCACCGAAGAACCGGCAGGCAGCGCCGCTTCTTCAACCGGCGCCTGTTTGGCGAAGAGATCAATGCTGGCAATTGCATTGTATTGGGAAAACGGCGTGCGGATAAAAAAATTAAGAATTATGAATGAAAAATTAAGTAGCAGGAAAGGTTTTAGGAGCGTCTGAATTTTTTTCCGGCGCAACCAAAAACTAATCCCCCAAAAAAGGATCAGAGCAGTCCAGATGCCGAGGAATCCGGAACGGGATTTGGTAAGTAAAATACAAATATAAAAAATAATCGTCAGTAACCAGAAAACTGGAAATGAAGGGAAACTTCCCGACTCACGGAGTTTACCCTGAGCAGAGTCGAAGGGCTTACTCGGAGTAAAACTTACAAATTGCTGAATACTTATTGGGAGTAAGACCGCCAGGTACGCTGCCAGCCAGTTCGGTTGTCCAAGAGTGGAAAACACGCGCGCGCGGACATCCTGCACCCACATGTGGGCGTCAATGCCAAATTTTTCCAATATACCATAGAGTGCGACGATACCTGCGCCAGAGAACATATAGCGCAGTAGCTGGCTCATATTAATTAACTCATAATTTGAAACAAAGCTGTAAAACAGCAGGACATACGCAATCGTTGAGAGCAGACCGCCGTGGAAGCGGGAATAATAGCCGAAGAAGGAAACGTGCGGGTCGAGGGAAAAAATGGTAGCCAACACCTGCGACCCGGTAAATAGTGCGAGCGGCAAATCAAACGGAGTTCTCTTGAGTATGACGCGTCGCTCAACCACCATACGCATGAGCCAGGCGGCGACAATAATAGCAGTCAGTAAATACACAAAGATCATCTTGTTCCATTCAAATAGTTCGTAGGAAGGAAATGACCTGAGCGGATTAAAAATCAGCGGAGTAGCAAAAAACAGCGCGTAAAACCCGTATTTGATAACTCTGGCTGCGATTTTTCCGATCTGCATAGCTAAATTGTAACACAAATCGTTCTGTTAACGCCTCTAATACACGCTCATCTATGTTATACTGCGGGTGACTAATAAATTATCCAATCAACAAATTTTCCAAGTATCCAATAAGTATCAAAAGTACGAATTTATTTTACGTTTAATTTGGATAATTTGACTATTTGAGAATTGGATTATTGGATAATTACTATGTTGGATTTCCTCTTTGGTTTATTTTCCCACCCCAGTAGAACGCTCGCCGTTCCCGTGGTCTACGTCCACGCGTCACGGTGTCGCGTCTACGGGGCAGGTGATTTAGCAAATATACTATGTTAGACTTTCTTTTCGGTTTGTTTAGTCATGATTTGGCGATTGATTTGGGGACTGCAAATACGCTCGTGGCAATTAAAGATAAAGGAATTGTAATTCGTGAGCCATCGGTGGTTGCGCGGCACAAAAAGACAAAACAAATACTGGCAGTCGGACCAGAAGCAAAAAAGATGATGGGCAAAACACCCATAAATATTGAAGCCTTGCGCCCCTTACGGCACGGAGTGATCTCGGATTTTGACGCCACTGCGGCCATGCTTTCTTACTACATTAAAATGGTACACCAGCGGCCGCAACGATTTATTCCCAATATTCCCCGCCCGAAAGTGGTTGTGGGCATTCCGTCCGGAGTCACTGAAGTAGAGCGCCGGGCAGTTCAGGAAGCTGCGTTTGACGCCGGCGCCAGAAGCGCTTATTTAATAGAAGAGCCGATGGCGGCGGCAATTGGGGCGGGCTTACCCATTCAGGAATCAAAGGGATCGCTGATTGTGGACATTGGCGGCGGGACAACAGAAATTGCGGTGATTTCTTTGGGTGGAATTGTCGTTAACCGCTCAATTCGGGTAGCTGGAGATGAACTTGATCAGGCGATCATTTCTTTTGCCCGACTCAAACATTCGTTACTGTTGGGTGAACAGACGGCAGAAGATGTCAAAATTGCAATTGGCTCAGCTTTCCCGTTGCCTGAACAAAATCAGACGGTGGTGCGCGGCCGGGATCTCGAGTCCGGCCTGCCAAAGTCAATTAAATTTAATACCAACGAAGTGCGGGAAGCGCTCGCCAACGTCGTTAACCACATCGTCGCCGGGGTCAAAGAAGTGATTGAAGAAACGCCGCCTGAGTTTATTGGTGACATCATGGAACAGGGAATTACCCTTGCCGGCGGCGGGTCGCAACTGCGGGGGATTGATAAATTGATTGCCCAGGAAGTCCGGATGCCAGTCTGGGTAAGTGACGATCCGCAAACTGCCGTAGTCAGAGGCGCCTTGCGGTTACTTGAAGATCAGGAATTATTAAAACGGGTGCAGGTGACCGGAGGACTCAGGTGAAAACTATAAATCAGATCGCCGCCTATACTTCGCTCATATTTTCTCCGGTACTTGTGCTTCCAGTGACATTTCTCATCCGTTGTTACCAAATTTTGCCGATTGCCCAATTTATGATGACTGGACTGGTTACGCTGGGAACTGTGGGTATAATTATTGGTTTTTATATGTACTTGCGGCACACAAAAAAAATCAGCGACTTGCACATTACCAAACGCCAGGAGCGGACACCGCTGAATCTATTTGTTTTGTTTTGCTTAAGCATTGGATTTGTAGTTGCCCGCTGGTATGCGTTGCCCGAGTTAGTTTCCTTACTGACTTACCTCATAATCTGGTTTGCGGCTTTCACGGGGATTACTTTGGTGTGGAAAATTTCGGCGCATACGGCGGTTGTGACATTGGCAGCCTTACTTCTTTCGACACAGATAACAACACTTTTTATTTTCAGTTGTCTCATACTTCTGGTTGCCTGGTCACGGGTGAAGTTAAAGAATCATACGATACCTCAAGTTATTGGTGGGGTAGTATTGTCACTGGCAATATTTGTACTTGCAGTTATCTTCAAATTAATTTAAAACAGGAAATACGTATTTAAGTTAAATTTAGGATTTTCTGTCATGCCGAACTTGTTTCGGCATCATAAACGCTTGAGATCCTGAAACAAGTTCAGGATGACAGGAAACTGCGTAAGTCTTGTTAAAACTAAGACTTACAATTCTCAACTCATAATTCATAACTCATTTTTATGGTCAAACTCGGTTCAGTCTTTTCCGAACATGTATCGCAATATAAAAAACGCCGGAGCAAATCCGGCTCTACCAATATCCGGGGTTGGGGCGCGCGGGTGACTATTTTTTACGCGCTCCTTATCGGCTCATTTTTCTTATTAGTCGTTCGCATCTTTCACTTAACCGTAGTCATGGGTAGTGAAAACCGGAGCCTGTCTGAAGAAAATCGCGTGCGGACTGCAATTATTCATGCACCGCGGGGAATTTTTTATGATCGGCGCGGGACTGCGCTCGTTATTAACGAACCGGCTTTCCGGGTTACGGGTCCGTGCGAACCTAACGCCAGCTGTCCCACCAAGCTCATGAGTGAAGCTGAGTGGAGAGCAGGTGAGGGAGAACAGCAGAGTGTATTTTTGGAAAAAGATTCTCTACGTGAGTATAAGTTTCCTTATGAAACCGCACATCTACTCGGATTTTTAGGCGAAATTACGGCTGAGGAAATTGATAATCCGTACTACAGTTTCCAGGATTATTTATTGGGTGACAAATTGGGCCGGTCCGGACTGGAAGCCATCTTTGAAAAAAAATTGCGCGGAACAGACGGCCGGGAACTGATTGAAGTTGACTCAAAAAACAATGTGGTGCGGACTTTGGGTAAAATTGATCCCAAGCCAGGCACTGATATCCATTTATCACTTGATAGCGAATTACAAAAAGTCGCTTTCGATGCGATGGGCGAATATGCAGGCGCAGTCGTGGTTTCCAAACCAAAAACCGGCGAAATTTTAGCTCTGGTTTCTACTCCTTCTTTTAATGTTAATAAATTCCATGCCGGATTAAGTACCAAAGAATACGAGAATCTAGTATCCAGTGAAGATAATCCGCTGTTTAACCGCGCGCTTTCAAGTACCTATCCGCCAGGTTCAATTTTTAAAATTCTCTCCGCAGTTGCCGGTCTTGAGAGTAATGCGGTGACGCGGGAAACTTTAATTGAAGATGTGGGAGTTTTGAAAGTCGGCGAATTTAGTTTTGCCAACTGGTATTTTACCCAACATGGCGGCACTGAGGGCCAGGTCAATCTGGTAAAAGCAATAGCCAGAAGTAATGATATTTATTTTTATAAACTGGGTGAGATGACCGGAATTGAAACCATAGCGGAGTGGGCCGGTAAATTTGGCGTGGGTAAAAAAACCGGCATTGAACTTAACGGTGAGGCCGAAGGTGTCATGCCTGATCCGGAATTTAAACGGAAAGTCTACCATGATCAGTGGTACTTGGGTGACTCGTACCATATTGCAATTGGCCAGGGAGATTTACAGACGACACCGCTGCAGGTTAATCGCTGGACCAATGCTATTGCCAGTAACGGGATTTTGTGTCCGTTTACGGTCCTCAGTCAAAACCCGGAGTTTGGGAATGCAAAGAATCACGCATGCGATGATTTACATCTCAAACCGGACACCATTCCGGCCATAAGCGAGGGTATGATTCGTGCCTGCGCTCCCGGAAGCGAATCAACTTATCAGGGGACCGGCTATCCACTGTTTAACTTTACCGTGTACAAAGAACAGTTGAGCGGGGATAGCGGGAGTGCGCAAATTTACCAGGTACCGACTGCCTGTAAAACCGGTACTGCGGAGTTTGGTGATCCGGAGGAGCGGACGCACGCCTGGTTTACCGTATTTGCACCAATCCCCGATGATTTACTGAAGCAGGCAGGCGTAGTAAAAAAAGATACCGCAATTACCGGGGAGCCGGAACTAGTGGTCACGGTGCTCGTGGAAAAAGGCGGTGAGGGATCAACGGTCGCAGCTCCGGTTGCCAAAAAAATTCTGGAAGCGTGGTTTAAACGGTAAGTCCCGGACTTTAGTCCGGAAAGTCCTCACTTCAGTTCAAATGTCACCTGCACGACTGACTGGATTTCAATGTCTGAGAAGCTACCAGCAACATTAGCTTGCTGTTCTTTAGTCACCGAGGTGCCGGTAGTTCCGGTTGAAGCCTGTTCGGTCACATTGATGACTTTTCCGAGCCGCGCCCCCGATGCTACTGCCATCTGCTCGGCTTTGACTTTCGCGTCAGCTATGGCGAGTTCCCGGACTTCCTTGTCGATCACTTTTTCATCCTGCGGTAAAAACCGCACTTGCGCCACCGTCGCATCTTTTTCGTTGAGCTGTCTCACTAAGTTGGTGACATTAGCTACTCCTTCAAGCGTGATTTGCGCGCCGCTGACGTACTGAAAACCATTGGTTTCGCCGGTCAACTGATTTGTAACCTGCGGAGCCACCTGATACGCAGTTTTATTCACTGAGCTTGGTTGGTAGGAATTGACCATGTTCATCACATCGACAAATTTCGCTTCGCCCTGGGTGGCTGCCGAATTGCGATCAGCACCCGTTGCAGTGACAGCAAAGACAATCATCGCTTTTTGCGCAGCCACTTGTTTACTGCCGACGCCAATTGTGGTCACCACCCGATTTGCGCGCGGATAAAATTGCACGTAGGCAAAAATGCCAAGAAAGATGACGGCGATGAGGGTAAACACGACAAACGGCCGGTTTTCAATGAAAAAATAAATGCTCCGTTTACCATTCGGAGGTGGCGCTGGTTGTTCGTTACCTAACATAATTTATAGATTAATACTTTCATACCCGCCTTCTGAATTCAAGAAGGAAATTACTTATTTGGTTTCAATTCAAAGAAATCAATGATGGTTTGTGGTGCAAGTCGATACGGGACATTGCCTTCATAGAAACCGTAGGCAGCGATAAGATAAGGCAATAGGCACGAGAATTGTATTTGTTTTTGCGTATCATAGCGGATTATGATTCCATCACTACTAGATTTTTGGCCATCATCAAAAGGTGAATGTTGAATGCCACCGGAAACTGATATCTCTATAGAAAAGCGGCGACTAAGAAAATAAAAGTCTGTCTCACCTTTTTGTTTTTCAAATTCTGAAAGCGCAAAAAAGAAGGGATAAGCTAAATCTGCATGTGTTAATCCATATCTTTTTACAATCTTGTTATCTTGAATTAATATTTCCATTAATGATTCATTTTTCGAGATAAAACCAGTTGCCGAGTGTCTTGGGTCTTGAGAAAGTTTGTGAGGTTTAAGACGATCATTTAAAATATGTAAAGGTATACTGTTAATCGAGGATAAACTTTCTATATAGTTAGGAAAAGAGTATTTTGGAATTTGGTTCACTTTCTTAGTCAGTTGGTGAATTGTTTTTTCCGCATTAGTTTTTTGTTCTGCCATATTATTTAATTGTTATCCAAGCGTCTGGATATTCAATATTTGTACCAGGATACACAGCGCGGAGTTTTCCTTCTGCGTAAAATTTGACTTCACTTACCGCAGCAACTATTGGATTTCTTCCCTCAAGCATATATGAAATTTGTTCGGCCACACTAGGAAATTTTTCTGAACCAACGCCACCATAACATACTCCCAAATATATTGGGCAGCCTGGTCGAATACCTGCTGCCAGAAGTTCTCTGCCGAATTCGTATCCCGTTATATCTCGTGAATTAACAGTCATCACACCGGGTAGACCATGTGTACCTACGACCAAATTTTCTGATTTACCTAGGTTAATATCCTGAATTGCTTGAGCAAGACTATAATACAAGTTTTGATTTCGTTTAGCTGCATACGCAGGCATAACGATACTTGCTAATGGATCATAACGAAGTCCTGGATCTGCATAGAGAGCAAAACTTTCACCGGGTGTTAAAGTAATCGCTTCGTCAATAAAAGTTCCAGGAGGAAGTTCGTTTATACTTGTTCCAATATAAGGTATTTCACCAGTATAACTTGTAACATTAGGTTGATATTGGTTCGGAATTTGAATAAGCTCATCAGAAGATACTCTGTAGGGAGAAATGAGATTTTGATCGTAAATGCTGTTACTGTTTAAAGCTCCGGTTGTTTGAAATCCGGAAAAGCCGTAATCAAGCGGAGATAAGTCAATGCCAAACGTGCGTTCAATTCCAAGTTGAGTAATTACTCCTTGTGGGGAATTAAAAAGTTGATTCCCAAAATTAGTCAGACCTTGGCCAAATGGGGTTTGATTGAATTGTTGTAATATGTTATAAGCGTTAGTAGAAATTGTGGCGCCAGCCGCTACAGCTTCTGGAGCCAGAATCACCCCACCGAGTAGTACACCCGCGGGAGCCCCCAGGCCTACTGCTGCGCCAAATCGATTTCGGTTTGCGTCCCCCAAAATATATGGATCATAGGTAAGATTTGCAAGAGTATTGGTTACTATATAGTTACACACGAGATCTTGTTCACATTTATCTGGAATATTTCCTGTTTCAAGAGCTGTAATGTAGTTTTGTTCATAATAGCCGGAGCCAGCATAAATGAGCGCCTCAACCGGATAGGTGGCAGGGACTGCCTGGGCAATCAGTCCCGGTTCTTGCGGTGGAGCCTTGCCGCAGTAATCTTTGTTATTTTGTGAGTACGTTTTTCCGTCTTTACACCGAGCGCAACTTGCGAATACTCCCCATTCGCACCAGGTATGCTCTGGTAATTCTCCTACTTGACCAGGGTAGTGTGCAACTGAACCGGAACATTCGCTACTTTGCGCAGTTCCATTGCAGCAATAAATATTGCCGCTGACTGATTTACCGTGGGGTTGGGAGCAACTATCACCAACCTGGGTGGGAGTGACACATTTGTTATTTTCGCATTTTAAACCACTGGCACATGTCTGCGTAATCCAACCTGTGCCATTATTTGTGCACATTTCAAGAGCTGTACTGTTTGCACAACGGGTAACATTTGGAGTACAAATTTTTGCTGCTTCCGGTATTACATCTCCACAACATGCGGCTATCATGCTGGTTGGACAGGAAGATAAACAACCTGACGCAGAATAGCGATTTAGACTGGTACAAGAGATGGTTCCGTAGTAACAAGAACCATTACTGGTAACAGGTGGAGGGGGTGGAGCTGGATTGCAACTGCCACCACTTGAAGTTTGTGAGCTGCAACCATAAGGACATTTATTTTCATCGCAAAACACTTTACACGTAGTTGTTCCGGTGATACAACCGAGTGGACACTTGGAAGTATCACACTGAGTTGTTGCTATATCTGAAATACATTTCGCTCCGCCTGACGAAACCTGACAATACAATCCATAACAACATTCAAGTTCGGCAATGTTGGTACTCGGATCGCAACTTTCACTCTGATGGACACACTGGCTTATTCCAGTCCGACATTCGCCGCCAGCAGAGGTGTCATAAATACAACCCTGCGAACATTTAGTTTGATCACAGTAGGGAATACACGTATTAGTGCTTGAGTAACAGCCGTTTTGACAACTAACGGAGCAAGTGGCTGGATTTTGACAGATGCCGTTATTACAAAAGTTCGAAGAACACTGACTGTTGCTTGAACAGTTGCTGCCATTCGGCAGTCTTGGACTGGCAACTGGCGCATTACACAAGGGATCGCATTCGCCGATTGATAAAAATTCTCCATTTGGATCAGAAACGCAACTGCCGCTTTGGCATGAGTAGCGGGTCGGATACGTTTGCGCCCGCTGGCGGATATCAAAAGAAGCGGTGCGGATGACGGCGACTGTACCAATGACAATTGAAGTGACGATAAGCGCGAGCACGCCCAGGCTGATCGGGTCAACTGTTCCACGACAAAATACATGCGGATTTCGTTTACGCATATCTCATCTACAGCATGCCAGTAAAATGAAGGAGAGTCAAGAAATCAATTGTGGAATCCGTTTCTAAAGAAGTTATTGTAACTGGTCTAGAAGAGTTTGCGCTTCAGTAAATATTACTTGATCTATGATTTTTCCATTGTCTGAAGTTGCAGCAGTTTGTGCTTTCTGAAGCCACTCTCGGGCATTGTCTGTTTCTCCAAGAAATTTATAAATATTCCCTAAAGCTGTTGCTGTATTTCCAAGTCCGCGGCAATGACGCAATTGCTCGTACATAGTATAGGCACTTTTTTGATAGCGGATTGCATTTACTTCGCTAAAAGGACCGGATGCTTCCTCAGTGATAACACCAATCAGATGTAAATTTCTGGCTATAGCGTCCTGAAGACGGATATTTTCCTGATCACCCAGTCGCAAATTGGTAAGAATGCCATGCGCTTGCGTGTAGTAGTCCATCGCCTTAGCAAGGTTATGATCACCTCGTGCCACCAGTCCCAGATTTTGATACAGTTTGGCTGCCGGGTACGATTGATCGAGGTCGTATTCGGTAAACCAACGTTTATTTAGCAGCGAATTAGCATAATTTTGTTGCTGATTCAGTTGTATGGTATTTCCCTGCACGCGGAACAGATCAAGGTACGCTGCAGTCACGAGAAATTCCTGATCAAATTTGCTTGGATCTCTGGTAAGTTCGTAGGCACGCCACAAACTATTTTTTGCTTCAGGAAACTGATTCAACATTCGAAAATTGAGCGCCTGATCTAACAATACCTCGGTCCAAAAACGTTCCTGTTCCAGCGTTTTCCCTTTTCGCGCATGGCCATCTTCATCAAGCGCGTTTTGTGCAGTTAAAATTTCACTATAATAGGTAACTGCAGTTTCCCAAGAACCGTTCATGTGTACACGAAATCCGAGGTCTAGTTGAGATTGATATTCCTCTTTCGTATAGCCAGTTGGAAATCTTCTTTGATCAGGATTCATATTCAAGGGCATTGTAGAGCGCTAACCAATAATTGTCAATTTATTAATCTTTTGAAATTTGTTACGCTCTAGTCATGACTGAGCGGGAGGCATGTATTGGATTTTCCCTGATGCGGGGAATTGGGCCCTTGCGTTTCAAATTACTTAAAGACTATTTCGGCAGTGCGCTCGCCGCGTGGCAGACTTCAGAAGAAAAATTACGGGCTACAGGTCTTGGGAATAAATTAACTTCAGCGTTTATCGTTTTTCGTCAGGAATTTTCCGCAGCCAATTTTTTTGAGATACTCGCGCGTAAGCAAATCACCGTAATTACCCGGGTTGATGAGGATTATCCAAAACCACTGGCGGAAATTCCTGATCCGCCGCTTACTCTTTATATTAAAGGCAGGTTACCGCAAAAATACGAACGGATGCTGGGTGTAGTCGGCACGAGAAAACCGACCAGCTACGGCAAAGAAATTACCGTAAAACTGGTGAGTGAACTCGTGGGAAGTGGAATCATTATCATCTCTGGACTGGCCCGCGGCATTGACAGTGTCGCGCACCGGACGACTTTGGGAAATGGTGGCATTACCGTGGCTGTTCTTGGCTGCGGAGTTGATATCGTGTATCCGCCAGAACATAAAAGTTTATATAATGAAATTATTGAAACTGGTGGTGCGGTTATTTCTGAAGTACCACCCGGACAACTGGTAGCCCGGGGTTTATTTCCCGCCCGCAACCGGATTATTTCCGGACTCTCACGCGGCGTCCTCGTCACCGAAGGCGCCGAAGACAGTGGGTCGTTGATTACCGCCCGCCTGGCAGCTGAACAGGGACGCGAGGTGTTTGCGGTACCGGGTCCGATTAACAGTTATTTATCAGCCGGTCCGGTTAAATTACTCAAACAAGGAGCCAAGCTCGTAACTAATGCAACAGATATTTTGGAAGAATTGGATTTACCGGTAAGTACACAAAGTAATGGAGCTATGCGTCAGGATTTGTCTGAAGAAGCGCAGAAGATAGTCACTGTTTTGGAAAAAGGCATCGCAACTTTTGATGCGATTGTCGTTGAAACCCAACTGCAAACCACCGAGGTAAGCTCAATGCTTACCATGATGGAACTGCAGGGAATTCTCAAATCAACCGGTGACGGAAAATATACCCTGTTATAATAATAAGTAAATCACATCTTAAATAAGTATATATACTATACTATGCCAGATATTCATTTTGATGAGCCGCCTCAACCAGCTCGAGTTCGTGAGTTTCAAGTTGGAGAAGTGTCTGCAAAACAAAAAGGCAGAGTTACGTTGCTGACTCATCCTGAGTTTGGATTTACCTACCTGATAGATACAACAGATCGGCAGGATCCACTAGAAAAAAAACTTGTTAGGGAGGTACTTACTACCGAACTAGCTGCTCCAGAAAACAACAATGTGTATGATCAGAATAACGATGTTTATGTGGTAATTACAGATAAACTTAGTGATCAAAGAGAAAAAAGAATTTATTCCGGAATTGCTATGCAAAAACCAGACAATCCTGAAATTGCAATTACCCGCAAAATTTTAATTCAAATGGGTATGAAAGAAGTGGGTCTATATGTCCCTTTTTCATTTGATTCTCCGCTGGTTAAGCAGCTAATAAGTGAAGAAATTAGAGCTGCCATAGATGAGACACGGATAGATTTTCCCCAACTACCGTGATGAATAAAACTCATGCTTGACGTGTCTGCGTCTATAGTCGTTATACTTACTGGTATTGACTCGCGTATTACAATAGTCAACCACTATGAAACTTGTTTTAGTTGAATCACCAACCAAAGCGCGGACGCTGTCCCGTTTCCTGGGTAAAGACTACCGGATTGAGGCCACCTATGGCCATATTCGGGATCTGGGGAAAGGGGAATTGAGTGTTGACGTAGAACACAATTTCCAGCCCAAATATGTGATTCCGCGTGACAAAGCCGCCCGGGTCAAAGAATTGCGCGGGCTCGTCCGCAGTAATCAGCATGTGATTCTGGCTACCGACCCGGACCGGGAAGGCGAGGCAATTGCGTACCACATGGCCGTAATTTTATCCAATAAAGGCGCGCGGATTACCTCAGAGAAAATTGATGCCGACCGGTTCCAGCGGATTACGTTTCACGAAATTACCGATGAAGCAATTAATGAAGCCCTGAAAAATCCCGGCACCATCAATATGCCGCTGGTTGACGCGCAACAGGCACGCCGCGTGCTTGATAGATTAGTCGGTTATGAACTGTCACCGCTGTTGTGGCGGAAATTATCACGGCGTTGGTTGTCAGCCGGCAGAGTCCAGTCGGTTGCCGTGCGTTTAATTGTTGAGCGGGAACGGGAGGTTCAGAAGTTTGAAAGCCAGGAATTTTGGGAGATTGAAGGGGAGTTTTCGACCGTCATCCCGAGCCGAGTCGAGGGATCTACTTCAAAAGGTTCTGGTGTGAAAGATTCCTCTCCGCCAAAGGCGGATCGGAATGACAATGAGAGTATTAAAGCCAAGCTAGTTTCCAAAGACGGAAATAAGTATGAGCAAAGCGAAACCATTGTATTATTTGATGGAGATTACACGTTTAGTAAAACTTCAATTACAAATAAAGAAGCAGCTGAGGTAATTATTTCTGACTTGCAGACTCCTTTTACCGTTTCTGCAGTTGACAAAAAAGAAATCAAACGCAATCCAGCGCCGCCATACACGACTTCAACGCTCCAGATTGATGCTGGGAGGCGATTGGGTTATACCTCAAAACGGATTATGCAGCTGGCACAAGGATTATACGAAGAAGGGGTGATTACGTATCACCGGACTGACTCAGTCAATTTAGCCACAAAATTCCTGGGTGCTGCCAAAAACTACATTGAAAAAACCTATGGCGCGGAATTTGCACAGTATCGTACCTACGCGACGAAATCAAAACTAGCGCAGGAGGCACATGAGGCCATCCGGCCGACACGGGTTGACGTTTCAAATCTCAACCAAAGTGCAAACGGAAAATTCAGGGAAGAACATGCCAAACTCTATGATCTAATTTGGAAACGGGCTGTCGCCAGTCAAATGGCAGCAGCGGTGTTTGACTCAACCACGATTACGATTACATCAGGAAATAATTACCTTTTCGAAACTCAAGGTTCGGTTATTAAATTTGAAGGATTTTTAAAAGTTACCGGCCGGGATGCAGAGACCATAGTATTGCCTGAAGTAACAGCCGGAGAAACCGTAAATTTATCCAAAACTATTCATTTGCAAAAATTTACTTCACCGCCGCCTCGATACAGTGAGGCATCGTTGATTAAAGCTTTGGAAGAGGATGGTATTGGCCGGCCCTCAACCTATGCGCCGACTATTTCCACGATCCAGGAACGGCTCTATGTAGAAAAGGAAGCCAAAGAAGACGGCCGCAAGGGGAGAAACTTTGTCCCGACTGATCTCGGGTATTTAGTCAATGACTTTCTGGTCAAATATTTTAGCGATATTCTGGACTTGCCATTTACGGCAACGATGGAAAGCGCCTTAGACGAAATTGCTGACGGCAAACGTGAGTGGCAACCACTGATTGCCGAGTTTTACCGGCCGTTTAAGGAAAAACTGGACTATGTGCAACAAAAAGTTGAAACCATTGAGGTGCCGGTTGAGAAAACCGGAGAGAAATGCCCGGAGTGTAAAGAAGGCGACGTAATTATTAAACAGGGGAGATTTGGCAAGTTCATGGCCTGTTCGCGGTTTCCCGAATGTAAATACACCAAAAATATCCAGGAAAAAATTGACATGAAATGCCCCAAATGCACAACCGGCGACGTGGTCATTAAAAATACGAAACGCAAACGGCGGTTCTTTGGCTGTTCCCGGTATCCGGAGTGTGACTTTGCGAGTTGGACAAAACCCGGTGTAAAGACGTAAAGTATTTATGTGAGCAAGCGATTGTTTCAAGTTGCGTTATCCGTATTTATATTAGGAATAATTTCTTTGCATAGTTTGGTGACTCCGGTTCATGCTGGTATCTGGGGAGACCAGGGCAACGGCACATTTAAAAATCCCATCCTGTATGCTGATTACTCTGATCCGGACGTGATCCGCGTTGGCGATGATTACTATCTTGTGGCTTCTGATTTTCATTTTTTCCCCAATATCCCGATTTTACATTCCCGGGACATGGTGAACTGGACTATTATTGGTCATGCAGTGCAAACGTTGCCGGTTGATTTCTGGCCTGATCCGAACTGGATGTATAGTGGAAATGGCGGAGGCATTTGGGCGCCATCAATTCGTTTTCACCAGAATCAGTTTTGGATTTTTTTTCCGGTCCGTGATCTGGGTATCTGGATGACGACCGCTTCTGCAATAACCGGCCTCTGGTCAACTCCGGTACGGGTTACCAATTCCCAAAATAACTGGATTGACCCGGCGCCTTTCTGGGATACCAATGGTATCCCTTACCTCGTCAATGCTTCGCGGGGAGGTGGAGTTTTGTACTTGTCAACGTTAAGCGCTGATGGAAAAACCGTTTCCAATACACAAACTATTTTCAATAACCCCACTACCTATGATAACCTCGAAGGCCCGAAATTATATAAACGGAATAACTTTTATTATATTTTTGCCCCTTACGGCGGGGTACAAAGCGGACCGCAGGCAGTACTGCGCGCGACGAATATCAACGGCCCCTATGAAATCAGAACTGTTTTGGAATCGGGTACTACCACTATTAACGGGCCGCATCAGGGTGCGTGGGTGGAAACGCAGACCGGGCAGTCGTGGTTTTTCCATTTTCAGCAAAAAGAGTCTTCCGGTCGCATCGTCCATCTGGAACCTCTGCAGTGGGTCAATGACTGGCCGGTGATTGGGATTGATAACGATGGTGACGGGATTGGTGAACCGGTGGCAAATCCAAACAAACCAAATGTCGGTGGCACATTTCCGATTGATGCCCCACAATCGAGTGATGAGTTCAATTCCACAACACTTGGACTGCAATGGCAATGGCTTTTTCCGCCGGTAAATTCCGGCTGGTCGTTGTCAGAACGTCCCGGTTACCTGCGGCTGGAGGAACAGCAGGGAGGGATCATCAAGTTCACGCGCAATGTCCTGACGCAAAAAATCATGGGTGGACAAACCCAGGCAACGATTGAACTCGACACGGCACTGATGGGAAGTGGCCAGACTGCAGGAATCGGAGTGGTTGGTGAACCGTTTGCCTGGATCGGAGTTGTCCAAAGCGGCAGCACCAAAAGATTTCGGATGTACTTTACCAATGACTGGCGGGGTGGCGAGGGGACAACCGATGGACCAACGGTAACGGGTACAACGGTGTGGTTGCGTATCAACACAATTGGCGATCAGGCAACTTTTTTCTACAGTACCAATGGTAGTTCCTTTACTCAACTCGGCGGAACTTTTCAGATGTATTTTGGTTACTGGAAAGGGATGAAGCTGGGGTTATTTTCCATGAATTCTCAACCGGATTCGGGAATTGCTGATTTCAACTGGTTTCACTATACCCATGATGGTCCGGTTGCAAATCCCAACGCTTCGCCGTTTCCCTCAAGTACCCCGTGTCCCTCTGGTGACGTGAATGAAGATTGTGATACAAATGCAGGTGATATTAAATTACTGCTGCAAAACTGGCTGAGTGGGGGGAGTTGCGGAATTTTTTCCTGTGATTTAAATCAGGATCAGAAAATTAACCTACTTGATGCAGCCTTGGTAATTACCCATATTATTTTATAACATGAAAAAACATTTGTATGTGCTGGTTGTTTGCATGGTAGCGCTCGCGGGCGTTTTCTGGTACCAGAAACAGTCGTCTCCTGTTTCCGTGCCACCGGTACATGCCCAAACTCCAGCGAGTTCTGAGTGGAACCAGTTCCGCGGGAACGCGCAACGAACCGGAGCTACTAATCAGGAAATCAGTGGTACGCTAACTCAACGCTGGAAACGGGGGTTTAACGAATGGCCCCACGTCCACGCGGAGCTTGTTGTGGTTGGAAATCGGGTCTACTTTGCCAATATGGACGGTAAGCTTACCGTGATGGACGCCGATAATAACGGCAATACGGTTTGGGAGAAAGATACTGGAGCTCCAATTAATACTACTCCTGCGGTTGTTAATAATCGGGTGCATGTAGTGAATCTGGCAGGAAGACTCATCACCTATGATCTTTCAGGTAATAAACTCTGGGAATATACCGTTCCGGGCAATGTCTATAGCAGCCCGGCAGTTGTCGGCGGTAAAATTTTCTTTGGCACTGTTGATGGTGTTTTCTATGCCTTTGACGCAGTAAATGGAGGTAATGGACCAACTTGGACATATCCCGTCGGAGCCATGATTGACACTTCTCCGTGTGAGCTTTCCGGCAAAATTATTTTTGCAGCAGAAGATATGAAAGCGTATGCCCTATATACTTCTGATGGTTCACTTGCGTGGACAGCGCCGCTCACCGGAGCCAGAAGCTGGAACGCGCACCCCCTTTGCTCGGTTGATACTAATCGGGTCTTTTTTACGCCGATGGCAGAATTTGAAGCGTACCAGCAAACGAACAGAGAAATATACGATACAGCGCTTTATGAAGGTGTTACCGGACCATTAAGTGATTTGACTGCACAGGTTGACCAGTTTATGAGCCAGGACCGGGAACGGTTGTCTCCGGCAATGCTGCTCAATGCGACCAATGGACAGCGGATTACCAGCTTTACGGTTGCACCCGCAAATACCATCATAACAAGTTTGCCTTTCAACAGTTGGTATTGGGGGTCGATCCGGCCAGCGCTTTGGCAGGGTGATAAATTATATTTGCAGTCAGGCTGGCGCAATATCCTGATAGATTTGAGAACCAACAGGATTTCTCAACCCAATGCAAATCAAAACCAGACGAAATTTTTCGTACGGGGTGATGAACTGGTGCCAACTACCATTGGTGGTAATCGTGCTTTTGGCGGGATTGGCGAAAATATCGCTACCCTTGATTTGACCAATGGTTCACGGTCAAACCTTTTAGGTACTTACGGAAGTGAAGGGACTGACTTCAATCCGCTAACTGCACCGCTCCTTGGTTCAGGATTGCATTACTATACGTTTCCCGGTGATGGTGGTTCCGGCAGTATCGGCACGTTTGTGGTGGCCGGCGGCCGCGCGTATTATGAGCAATACGGCTGGATCTACGCGTTTGACGGCACGATCACCCAGCGATAATTATGATTAACAAAGTCCCGACGATTATTATTTTGTTTGCTCTATCATTTGCCCTGGTATGTTTGCCAACAGGTGTGTTCGCGCAAACCGTGTCTGATGACGCAGCAATTAACGAGGTCATGCAAATTACGAATTTAACTGGCGCAAGCGATCTTTATACTGAAGCGCAAACTTTGGTTCAGAAATTTGTCGACGATCCGAATAATTACGGCGGCATGGGTGTGAATTTTACCAGCACCTCAACCCATTATTTATATTACCGGGGGACAATTACGAGTACGATGGCTATGCTAATTCCGCTGGTGCCCGGATCAGTGTCTGATACCAATACGCTCAAAGGCAAATTGGCTGCCCGGCTTAAAACCGAAGTCACCCAGTTTTTATTTAACCAGAACTTCTGGAGTTATGAAACGCAATACCTTGATTCTTCACCACCCGCGTTTGAACATCTGACTGCGGAAAATCCCAGAAAGCGACTGGGGTGGAATCAGGGTGGTAATGTCGGGCCCTGGTGGG